>Ga0302288_1000493_pt1 | contig 31606 bp, 14 predicted proteins | sample III_Fen_N1_1_FD_194549 | JGI IMG/M metagenome (GOLD analysis project Ga0302288, IMG submission 194549) | Peat permafrost microbial communities from Stordalen Mire near Abisko, Sweden - III_Fen_N1_1 | ecosystem: Environmental > Terrestrial > Soil > Wetlands > Permafrost | place: Sweden: Abisko...
AAAAGCGAGTGCAAAGGTAATACCTTTTTATCCCCTTTTGCAAATTTTTTATCACTTTATTTCTATTATTCTGATTATTTTTTATTATGTAACTCTTATTCTTTACTTTATATTATATCATCTTATCGATTTCATTATAATCTTCCATCTTTGAAACAAAATAATGTGCAATATTAAGGGCATTTTGAGAAATTGTATTAAGACTATATATTATTTCAAGCTGTGTTTTTGAACTTTGCGAATCAATTGTGTTTCCTTTTATTAATCGCTCATAGTGAGAATGTTCTATACTGTCAACCATTTCTCGAAATTCTTTTTGTTTCTTTTTTAATTCTTTTGCCTTTTCTAAATTAAAGGATTCAAATATATCTAAAGATCTTTTAAATATTTTTAAAGTATTATTATGAATATCAAGTATTTCATCTTTACTCTCTTGTGAAAACTCATAATGACGATCTATCCACTTTTCGGCTCTTCGAAGGAGTATTTTGGTAATTGCATCATTGATATGCGAGAGTTCTTGTACGACATGAATCATTTGGAATATTTCTTTAAGTCGTTTTTCATCTACATTTTTGCTTATTTCGATCAAATAACTTTTAATTTCATCTCGAATAGACTTTACTTCTTCGCGTTTAGAAAAGATATCCTGCAAGGCATGCGTATCATTATTGGTAAATGCAATAATAATTTCATCTGTAAGAATATATATTTTCCTTCCGAGACGCAATGTTTCTTGTTTTGCAAGGTTAAGAGCAAGAACGGGGGATGATAAAATATTTTTATCTAAATATTTAATTGTATACAATGGCTTAATTGTCTGTTCCGGGAATAAATAATTCATTATTTTTTCAAACAATGGAATTATTGGAAGAATTATTAATGCTAAAACAACATTAATAATTGTATGAGCATTTGCTATTTGACGTGGTAATGTATCGCTTATCATTTCGTTTGTTACAAGAGGTATGTTTTTGTAACTATAATAATTAAATAGTTTAACCATTAGAGGGACAAAGCCGACAAACAGTAATACCATTACTGTTTTATATATTAACTCGGTGTAGGCTACTTTTCTTGCTTCTAAAGTTGTATTTATACCAGCGATTAGAGCGGTAGCTGAGGTTCCTAGATTTGCACCTAGTAATAAATACATTCCCGATTCTAAAGATATAAGTCCTTGGCATGCAAAGACCATAATGATGCCTATACATGCACTGCTACTATGAATGAGTGCTGTAAATAACGCTCCAACTCCGATTCCTAATATTGGATTTTCAAACGACAATAATAGGTTTAAAAATGGATCCCAAGATCGTAGAGGAAACATAGATTCCGACATTATCTTTAATCCAAAGAATAATAATCCAAATCCTAAAATAGATTCTCCAATATTTTTACTTGATGTATTCTTTGAAAATAAATAGATTGACGCTCCTATTCCAACAAAAACAATTGCAAAATCGGTTACTTTAAAAGCTATTAATTGGGCTGTGATTGTTGTTCCAATAGCAGCACCAATTAAAATGGGGATTGTTGATTTATATGGCATTAATCGTGAATTCACAAAACTCATCAACATAACAGCCATTGCGGTGCTACTTTGAATTATCATTGTAAAAATAGCTCCTGCTCCAAAAGCGAATGTTTTATTTTTAGTTATTCGACTTAGAATATTTCGCATCTTATCACCAGCCGCCTTTTGAAGACCATTCCCCATCATATCCATGCCAAAAAGAAATAGTCCCAATCCACCAAATAAACCAGCGAAAAGATATAGCAGCCATTTCGATGATTTGGCATAAAATGAATAGACTAGCGTTCGCTTACTTGAACGACTTGTAATTGAAGCTATTACACTATATTCACCTTCTTTATCGCCAAGTGTAATATATGTTCTCGCGATTCCATTGTCGTCGGTTTTTAGTTTTTTATCATGAATAACAAAACCTTTTGCACCCGATGGCATTGATAGAATATCAACATCAACATCATATCCTTTAATGGGAATTGTATCGTTTTTTGTGACTCTAAAGCGGATTATTTTGGATAATTGCTTCCCGATTTTCTGATGTTGCTTATCTCCAGAATAATTATCCCCTTGAATTTTAGGTTTTTCAAGTATATAAAAATCCTGAGAATAACCTGAAAATGTAATAAATAATAAAAAAAGCAGGGAAAGTCTAAATACAAGTGTATTAAAGAGTTTCAACGGCATGATTAGACCTTTTTTATTACTTTTACTTGATTTCCACAACCTAAATACTCCATATCATCAAATTGAAATTTACAAATAAAGATTCCTCTACCGTGAAGGCATAATAGTCCTTCATCACTTGACGGATCGGGAATTGATTTATAGTCAAAGCCTTTACCTTGATCTGTAATCAACCATTCACAGATTTGATCATCATAGGTATATCTCACTTCGACAAAACGTTGAACCAATGCAGGAATAGACATTCGTTGATCGTATAATAATGATAATGTATCATTATTAATTGCATCGCTTTTTTCATAGAAGCTAATGCCTAAATTTCCATGTTCAACAGCGTTTAATAACAATTCACTTAATCCAAGTCGGATATCCAATTGTTTTTCTATAGACAAAACGCCCTCTGTTTCAGTTACTAATAAATTTACAACAGATGGTATTATATCAAAATTTGTTGGGAATACAAGAGTAAAATTATGTTTCAATTGAAATGAGAAGACTTTTTTATCGTAGTCACACATTTCAATAATATTTTGATATTTTCTTAAAGATGCTAATAAGGTGTCTTTATGTATTGGTTTTTTTAAATAGTTGTTGGCTCCATGTTTCATTGCATCAACAACATATTGCTCAGAATGATATGAGGTAAGCATTACAACAATGGTTTCGGGCTTTATTGCTTTTATTTTTTCGAGCAACTCAATACCTGACATTTCTGTCATATTGATATCACTGAGGACAAAGTCGGGTTGGAATTTTTTAAACACATCAAACCCAATTCTACCATCAGTTGCCGTTTGATAATCTATTCCCTCTTGTTTTAGAACTTGCTCTAAATAACAAAGAGAAGATAATTCATCTTCTACCAGTAAAACCTTCATATAATTGTTTTGATAAACATTCTACTTCAAAATTATAAAAACTTGAGTGGAAAACCCTGAATTCGGATTTCCGCTCAAGTTTTTATATGGTTACGATGTTACTTAATTAATGTTACATCTCCATTCACAAATATTTCTTTACCATTTTCACATTCGGCTTTACAATGATATACATACACATCCTGTTTGCAAAGTGCATCGTTATATACGCCATCCCAACTTCCAGTTTTTGAAGTTGTTTCCCATAACAGCTGTCCCCATCTATTAAATATTCTCAAGTCATAACCGCTATCTTTTATTCCTACTATATAACCGGGTAAGAAATGGTTATCTTTTAAAGCTTCAGGAGTAAATGCATTTGGGAATTTCAGTCCACAAATCGGATTTGGGGTTACCTGTAGTTTCTTTACTACAGTATCCCGACACTGTGTAATTGTATCCAAACCAATAAGTGTAACATGATAAACAGCTGTTTCGTCATAATTATATATTGGATTTGTCTCCTCCGATGTGTAGATTTGATCTCCTACAAAATCCCAGAAGAATTCTAAATTATTTGGAATTCTCTGATTATTTTTATCCAAGATCGAAAGGTTTATAAATTTCACATTCTCACCTATTGAAATTCCAGTATCTGGGGTATAATAAAAATCGACATACGGTTTTGTATTAACAATAAAAGTGCTTGTGAATATAGGATTCCCCAAATCATTTAAATCATAGAGAGAAATAGAACCCCGACCAATTGAATCCATATTAACATCAGTTTTGGTTCCAACAAGGGTTGTGGTTACACCATTCATATTAATAACCCATTCTAAATTTACAGGTGAATTAATGCTGAACTCATAGGAATTACCTTGACAGAATAATGTTGGCCACTTTGGAGGATATAGTACTGTTGGTGTAATTTCTGCGGTGTCTCGACATTGATGTGTATCTGTAACAACGACTCCTACTATATAGTTATTTGGTAAAGTAGCGGAGAATGTTGTTTTATCTGCATCTTTGGGGGTTACCGATGCTCCATTAGTAGTATACCAGGAATAAAGAGATGTTCCGGTTCCACCATTAACTGTTGCAAATAAATTACGATCGGTTTGTCCAATAAAATACGCTGAAATATCAGGATGTATAGATACCGTTGGAACAGGATAGACGGTTATTGTCTTAACATCTATAGCCGATGAATAGCCATCGGTAACCGATACTGTAAGCGTTGTTGTTGCCGTTGGAATATAATTTAATGTGTAACTTGTTGTCTTTTGTATTAGGATCCCTGTTCCCGTAGTCCACGTAAAGGTTGGTATTGTTTTATTATGAGCAACGCGTGCTGTTATTGATATTAAACCACCACTACAAACTGATACAGGATCAATTGCAACGGTAATTGGTGGATCTGCTTTTATGATTATCGTATCTATCTTAGAACATCCTGTAATTTTGTCTATTACTTTAACATATACTTTTGTATCGGTTGTCACCGTTTTTGTAGTTACAGTTCCTGAAGTAGGGTCAACAAACAAATCGGCAGGAGTCCATTCATAAGTATATTTATCAGACGTTCCAACAGAAATTGTTGTTGGCTGACCTATAATCACATGAACGGTATCTTGAACATTTATTTTTGGATTTTCATTAACCTGAATGTTTACCGTGGAAGTATCTGTACAACCATACGCATTTTTTGTTTGAGCATATAAATGGTAGAGTTGAGTTGACTCATCAACACCTGTCTGAAATTGTGTTGACTGAGAGCCTTTAGACGTTAATTTTTGTGATCCGGTTCCTGTCCAATTATATGTATCCGAGCTACTTCCAGGTACTTTTATTTTCACATTATATCCCGCACACGTCGTATAAGTCGTATCTATTGTTGATGGTAACGGATAAACGATATTTTGTTTACTGATAGTAACGGTGTCATATTTATCCATCACGGTTAATGATACAATATTTGTATCTGATGCACTATAAGTAAAGGATGTTCCTTTGTGGACTATTCCATCAGAGGTTGTCCATGTGTAGGTTTTATCAGGACTACCTCCGGTTACGGTTCCTGTTAACTTTACAGAATTACCAACACATTCAGGATCGGGATTAAATCCGGGAATCATTCTTGTACGGACATAAATAGTAGAGGGAACGGAGGCATTACAACCTAAGCCCGACATTGTTTCTGTAACAAGGAAAGTTATATTTGTTAAGTCTGCAGTCAAAGGTACTGTTTGTGCATTTTTCACAGAAGCATCATTGAAACCGGTACTAGGTGTCCAAAGATAAGTTGCATTTGTTGGTGTTACTGTTGGATTGAATTGATATGGTTGTTTATAATATGCACTATCTTTTAATGGAACGCCAGTGATTGTTGGTTTTGCAAAGACAAATACTTTTACTGTAGATATTTCGGAACAAGTATTTGGTAGAGCTCCAAGAGTTCCGGTTACCGTATATGTAAATATTCCATTATTTACGGTTGAAATGGTTGGATTTGCACTTGATGATGATGATAATAAACTTGTATTGGGACCCGACCATAAGTATCCTGTTGCACCCATCGCACCGACATTCAACTGTAACGTCGAACCTTGACAAACTTTTTCAGTCTCAGTAACCTTAACAGGTGTTTCTGTAACCGTGATAATTACTGAATCTTTAACTTCGCAACCATAATTTGTTTCCGAAATTGTATAATACAGAGTATACTTTCCTGTTGCAGTTGTCATGAATACAGGATTTGAAACTGTTGTATCGCTTAAATAAGCTATGCCTGTTCCTCCTGTCCACGTATAGGTACGATTTGAAAGATGTGTTGGATTTACTTCCATTTTGAGATTTTGTCGTTGACATGCATGAATATATCTATCGGTAAACGTAACATTCGGATTTGGATTTACGTGAATTGTAACATTATCAGTATCTGAACAGTTGTTTTGATCAACATAGACTAGTGATACAACAGTCGATCCAAAGACAGCCTCCTTGAATACCGTGGTTTGTTTATCAAACGATGTCAATAAATCAGGAGTTGATGGAGTTGTAGACCACGTAAATGTTTTTGGAGACATTGTTCCTCCTGCATAAGTAGAACCTAAATTATCCAATTCATTTTCACAAACAATCGTTTTATCAGGATTAATTGTAATCGTTGGTTTTGGTTTTACGGTAATCGATAATGTATCAAGAAGTTTACATCCTTTATCGGTTTCTACCTGATACATTATTTTCTGAACCCCGGCAACATTCGACTTGAATATTACACTTTTACTATTACCGTGTAACGGCTTGCCCGACTCAATCCATTGATAGGTTGTGTCTGATGCAATTGGCTGAGGATCGGAAGTAATGGTTAAAGGACTTCCTGCACAGACTTCAAGAAGTTGTGGATTATAGGTTACTGATGGAAGTGGATTTACGACAATTTGAATAGTTTTATTTCCTGTACATGTTTTACTATCGGTAACCGCATAATTTACACTATATGTTCCTGAAACCGAAGTCGAAAATGTTGGATTTTGGATGTTTTTTGGAGATACTTTTGCAACATCAGTTCCCGTCCACAAATGAGACGTATATGTTCCAGATCCTCCACCGGGTTTTCCATCAAGAGTCAATAATACATTTTGACAAACTGAAAGATCTTGAATTAATGCTGCTGGATTTTGATTTACCGTAACATGATAATTAGCACTAGCTTTACATCCATTTGCATCGACAACCGACAAATTGACATCGCCACTAGCTGTGGATGAATAGCTGTTGGTAGATCCTGTTGCTGATGTTAAATGACCAGATGGAGTATCCGACCAGCCATACGTTGAGATTGATGCTCCTTTTGTTTGGCTTACCGATAAAGCAACTGAAGAACCGGCACAGATTTCGGTTTTGTCACCTTGAATAGCAACCACTGGTAATATATTGATAGTAACATTCATCGATGCTGTATTTTTACAGCCCTTAGTATCTGTCACGGCAAATGTCAATGGATACGAACCGGATATACTATTATAAAAATAGACATCAGGAATAGTTGTTACACCATGCAATCCTGCTGTTCCTCCTCCTGTCCACAACGTCGTTGAAACTGTAGATCCTGTCTGTGTTTTTACAGTTGGTTTAATCTGTATCGTATCATTGGCACAAAGAGAAGTGTCTTTTAAAATAACCGTAGGTAGTTGGTTTACGGTAACTGTTGTTGAAGCATATTGAACCGCTTTATTTTGATCTGTTACGGTAACTGTATAAAGAGTTGTTGTAATAGGACGAACCCTCACACTTCCATCAGCATATTGCACCTCAACCGCCGGAGACCATGTATAGCTATACGGTTTCTTTCCTCCCGTAACTTTAACATCAACATGAGACGTATCGCCAATACATATTTCTGATGGAGTAGCATCTATCGATACATCCAATGCCCCTGTTGTATCAATCACTTTTACAATATCTGAAGCTTTACACTGGGTAATCAAATCTTGTACTGATAAGGTAAAATTGAAAGTGGAATGTAACGGTACTGTCGTTACAATTCTTGTAGTATTTGCACCTGCTATAGAATCTTTTGGAGTCCAGGTATATGCATACTGAGATCCGGTTGGCTGTCCCGTAAGTGTTAAGACATCACCATGAGAAAAATAGTGATCCAATCCGGCATCAACACTTGGCAATGGATTTACCGTTACCAATACAGGAATAGTGTCGGAGCAACCATTTGCATCAACAACTGAATACTCTAAATTATAGGTTTTGGCTGTAGTAGTCGTGGTCGTTGCAAAAGTAGGATTTGAACTGGTACGTTCGGCGACAGGTATTAAACTTACATCGCCCATCCATTTTTGAGAACTAAAACCTGCATCACCTTTTAATTGTTTTGTATCGCCGGCACAAAGAAAATCGTTTTTTACAACGGGAGTCGGTAATGAATTGACTTTTACTGCAATAGCATCAGTTCCGGAACAACTATTTTCATCGGTTATTGTCACTGTTAAAGTATACGTTCCGGCGGCTGTAGCGGTAAATTTCGGATTTTGTGCCGTTGAAGGGCTTAAAAAGTTAGCTCCCGTCCCCGACCATTGATACGTTGCCGTCCCTGAATAAGCAACAGTTATTGGCAATGCAACGTTAGCACACACTTGTAATAAAGGTTTTCCGGTAATAACAGGTTTTGGCAGATTATTTACCTTGATTGTTGCGTCATTTTCGCCTATACATCCTTTCGAATCGGTTACTTTATAATGGAAATAATGCGGTCCGGGAAGTATTGATATAAATGTTGGCATAGATGTCGTCTGATTGTCAATAAGTAATGCATACTCTGCTGGTGTTGCAGCCCACCATTCATGAGTTTTCCAAACACCTGAACCGCCACTTGGTTTTTCTGTAATAACAAATGGGAGTCCGGCACATATCAAACCAGTTATTTGGGAAACAACAGGATTTTGATTAATAGTCACAATCATTGTATCGGCACTATGACAACCTGAAATGCTATCGGTAACTTTTAAATATACATTATATGAACCCGGGGTACTTTTTACATAAGTTGGAGCATTATCATGTGGTAGATTAAATGCTCCATTATCATCTCTCCAATCATAAATATATGATCCGCTGCCTCCGGTAGGATTTACGGTAATCTTAGTTGAGATTCCGGCACAGACTTCAATATCCTTACCTAAAGTACTTATTGGATTTTCATCAACAATTACCCTGTAAGGAATTGTATCGGAACAAGTATGATCAGAAATCACAATAAATCTAAAATCATGATTACCCAAGACAGAACTTTTAAACGTCGTTACTTGAGCATTTGGTGAAATGCTTGCAACATCCCCTTCCCATTTATATGTCACAACATTTGGATATGGTTGTCCATTTAAGGTAAGCGGAGCATTTTGACAAATATGAGCATTCGTTGCAGGACTCACAGATGCCACCGGTTTTGGATAGATACTCACACCGACATCTCCCGTTGTTCCTATACAGCCAATAGAATCAGTTACTGTAACTTGTACGATAAAATTACCGGCTTCGGAAGTTACGGCGGTAACTGTTGTATTATTTATTTGATTTGCAGGAATAATTGCAGGAGAAACAGGATTCGACGACCAAACAGATTTTGGATCATTGAGTCCACCGATAGTTGCTACAAGAGTTAATGGCATGTTCTGACAAACAGCAGCCGCAGGCAATGTTACCGACGGGTTTAATGAATTTATTACCATGACAATTGCTGTATCGGTACAACCGTTATTATCGGGCAAAACATAACGAAACCTGGACGTTCCTGCTCCGGCATTTGCCGTAACTGTTAATACAGAATCGGCAGCTCCATAAGTTACCGATGATCCTGCAATTATTGTCCAAAGCCCCTCGGTTAATGGTTTAGTTCCTCCGGTTGAATGAACCGTAATTGCTTTCTTGGTCAATTCACAAACTTTCACTGTTTGATCAGTTACTTTTGGTGCCGGATTTACCGTTATTGAAAAAGTATTTGTCGAAACAGTACACCCATTCGAAGGAGGGGTTACTGTAATTGTCCCCTTTATCGGCACATTCGAAGTATTGGTTGCTGTAAATAATGGGATATTGTCAGTACCAGCGGCTTCTAGTCCTATTAATGTATTAGAATTTATCCACGAAATTGTTCCGGGAACATTACTGGTGAATGTATATTGAGGAACGGAATTGCCAGGACATTTTGAATCAATTGCCGGAACAGATACCGTTGGCGTCGGTTTAATGGTTATAGTGTTCGATGCCGTTGCAATTCCACAACCATTAGCGGCAGCAATCGTATTGGTAACCGTATATTTTCCAACCGCACTTGCGGCTAAATCGACCTGACCTGTTGCTGTACTTACAAATACCAATCCAGCAGGTGTAGCAGAAAACACTCCGGCATAAGCACCTGAATTATATATCGGCAATGGATTTGAATTTTCTTTACAATATGGTCCGGCATAAGCAAATGCTGCGGACGGTCCGGCAGTAATGGTAACTGATGCCGTAGCTTTATTTGGACAAACTCCATTGGTTGTATAGGTAACCGTATAAGGACCTCCTACAGTACTTGCCGCTGCATTTATTTCTCCGGTTGCTGTACTCGCAAAAGCCAAACCGGCTGTTGAACTAAATGTTCCTCCCGTCAGCCCTGTAATAGTTGGTGTTGGATTTGTCCCCGTCTGACAATAATTTGATGCGGAATAATTAAATGCTGCATTATCTTTTGGTGTTACCGTTATTGTATAACTATTAGGAGTTCCCACACAACCACTTATTGTGGGTGTAACAAATATCGTAGCATATATACTTCCTGTTGTTGTATTTGTCGCGGTAAAAGCCGGTACCAAAGCGGTAGGTGCTCCGGTACTCGATAATCCTACAGAAGTATTAGAGTTTGACCAGACAAAAGAAGCTCCTGCCGGAGTACTGGTAAATGTATTTTCAGGGATAACCGAACCCGGACAAACAGGACTAGGTGTCGGGACTTTTACTGTAATGGGGGTATTTATAGTTACTGTTGCCAATGCTGTTGCTGCTGCACATCCTGATGCCGCAGGTATTGTATTTGTTACGGTATATGTACCGGGAGTGCTGTTTTTCAAATCGATCTGTCCTGTTGATGTACTCACAAAGACCAGACCTGAAGGTGTTGCAGAAAATGCACCTGCACTGGCACCTGAATTATATGTTGGATTGGGATTAGGATCATTCTTGCAATAAGGTCCGGCATAGGCAAATGCAGCTGACGGTGCTGTAGTTATGGTAACACTTACCGTTGATGTATTTGGACAAATGCCTTTGGTTGTATAAATCACATTGTATGTTCCTAATGTACTACCACTTAATGTTATCAGACCGGTACCCGGATTTATAGATAATCCGGCAGGCGATGAACTAAAAGTACCTCCCGAAAGACCTGTTATTACCGGCGAAGGATTTGTTCCTGTCTGACAGAATGTATTTGGCGAATAAGTAAACGCTGCATTATCTTTTGGATTTACAGTTAAAGTATAAACTTTAGTAGCACCTGCACATCCCAATAAAGTTGGGGTAGCCGAGATTGTTGTAGAAATAGCTGTTGTTCCAGTATTTGTCGCAACAAATCCCGGTACTTGATCGGTACTACCTCCTGTTGTAGCCAGACCTACAGATGCATTGGTACTCGACCAATTAAACATTGCACCGGCAGGTAAACTGGTAAAAGTATATGGAGCTACGGTTGCTCCGGGACAAACAGAACTTACCGATGGAACAATTACCGTTGGTGTCGGGTTTATCGTAACTGTAGCTATAGCTGTGGCTATGGCACAACCTCCGGAAGCCGCAATCGTATTCGTCACCGTATATGTTCCTGCTGAACTATTTGCAAGATCAATCTGTCCGGTAGTTGTACTGACAAATACCAGACCTGCAGGCGTTGCCGAGTATACTCCAGAAATGGAGCCGGTATTTAATGCTGGAGACGGATTTGAATTTTCTTTACAATATGGTCCGGCATAAACAAATGCTCCCGAAGGTGCCTGATTGATGGTTATACTTTCTGTTGATGTATTAGGACAGGTTCCATTGGTTGTATAGGTTATTGTATAAGTACCAACGGTACTGTTAGCCAAATTGAGCTGACCTGTTGATGTACTCACAAATACTAATCCTGCGGTTGAACTGAATGTTCCTCCGGTAAGTCCGGTAATCGTTGGTGTTGGATTTGCTCCTGTTTGACAAAATGGTGATGCCGAATAATGAAATGCTGCATTATCTTTTGGTGTTACCGTTATTGTATAAGTGCCTGGTAATCCGGCACAACCTAATGTAGGGGTTACTGAAATAACAGATATAAGAGGTGCAGCCGTTCCATTTACCGCCATAAACGAAGGTATATAATCGGTATTCCCACCCGGGAGAGTTAAACCTATTGCCGGATTTGAACTCGACCACACATACGTTGCTCCGGCTGGTGTACTGCTAAATGTATTTTGAAGGACAACCGAACCCGGACAATAAGCGGGAGGATTAGAAATAGTTACGGTAGGTAATGCAGAAACAGTTACCGGCAGGTTTGTTGACCCGGCGGCACACGACTGATTATCGACCGAAACCGAAACCGATTGAGCACCTTTGGTTGTCCAATCAACAACAACAGATCCTGTTCCCTGCCCCGAAACAATGGTACCGCCGACAACTGTCCATGTTTTTACAGAAGAGGCAAATCCATTGGTATCGGCAAGTGTTACTTTATAAGTTTGATTCCCTGAACCAAAGCACACATTTTGTGAACCTGTGATTGTCGGCTTTGGTGGTGCCAATACATTAAACGTAAAATAGTATGTTACACTATCAGAACAGAAACCATCAATAAAAACACTTAAAAGATATTTACCGGCAACTTGAGGTACAACCCTAGGATTTTGTGCAGTTGTATCATCTATAAACTTTAAATTTGCTGGTTGATACCATCGATACTTTACTCCACCAGCTGCCTTTAATTGAATTGTATCACCTAAACATTTGGGATGATTAGCATCGGGAACGGCTGCAAATGGTGTAAATTTATTAAAATCGGAGAAGTAGCCGTAGAAGGCACCACGATTATTTGATATCCAATGAGCTACAAATAGATTCTTCTTATCAGCAATATTTGTTAAAGCATAATAATTTGAACCCTTTTCTGTTTTTAGCAATGTTTTTTTCCACCCTGGTTGTTTCCAAGCCGTTGCAATAACTGAAGTAGGAATCGTTTGGTTATCCATAGAATATCCATTCCATGTAGAATATTCAGGATAAAGACCCGTAGATGTTGTATCACCATACCAATTACCAATATATTGAGGGACTCGCATGGTGTCTAAATAATTAAATTCACTAATATTAATAATACCTAGATGAAATACATTTTGAGTATTTTTTATAATATATGTCTGACCAATATCCACTTTGTTTATTCCTGCTGTAGGATCCGCCCAAATGTTATTAGGTTGCACATACACACTCCATCCAGAACCAGGAATAGCTTTAAAATCTGAAGCTGAAATCGTAAATGGTTCAACACCCTTAGTATCATAAATTTTAAAAGCTCCTTCAGCTCCTTGCTTTACCATTAAATTTACCTGAAACAACCCATTATAAGATCGGGTAAAAGCTAATTGAGTAGAACCTGTACATCCAGTTACCGTTGGAATCATTGCACTGCCTAACTCAGATAAAAGACCTGATACATGATATGTATAAAATTTGGAACCATCATTTGATGTTATTCTCAAAAACTGTTCAATATTTGCCTTATCTTCATTACCATTATATCTATATTTAAAATTATAAGTTGCAACGCCATTTGCATTTGGTGTCACATTATTATAGGTATTTATTAGTGACCCTGCATTATTATAAGCTTGAACAGTATAAGTTGTAGTCTTTACTGTACCTGTTAAAAAGACACGTTCACCATCAAAGTCCCATTCATTTGGTGGTTGATTTGTATTTAAATCGTCATCAGGATATACACCACCACGCATTACCACATATTCATTCCCTATCAAATCAGTTGGAATCAGTTGATCTCCAATAAGATCAATACCATAGTTATTAAAATCAAAAAGTGGACCTGCTGCTGTATTTGATTGTTTCGTATCAGTAGGATTAAGCCATACAGGGTGGCTTAAATCATCATGATTCCAAGCAATCAATCCATCTTCTTTACACGTTATCGCAATATTTTTATCAGATTCTATTTTTGTTCCACCTAAACTTCGTATTGGTGTCTTATATGCTTGTCGTCCTGAATACGTTTGTCCCTTTGTTAAAGTAACAACATAAGGAATTCCTTTCAAATGCAATGGACTTCCTGCTGTTACAAAACCAAACCCATCAGGAGAAAACGTACTTGAAGTTGAAATAATAGGATTTGTCGGAGTAATTTTTATTGAGGTTGTACCGTCTTCGGTAGCAACAATATCAAATGCTGACCAAGAATTTTCTGCAACCTGATCTTGAAAATCATTATTAGCAAAGGGTAATGGTAATGAATCGTTTACATCAGCACCATTCTTTCCATCACACAATAATGGATATTTGTTATACCAATAATTTTGAAAATTTACAAAAAAAGTTTTCCCTAATGCATTTGCACCTTTTAAAGCAAAGACTTCAGAATTTGGTAATGTTTTTACCTCATAATAAGCCTCTATTTTATCGGTAGCAACAACATGAATTCCTTTATTTACAGCTCTATCGTAGGCTGTATTTTCAATTGCATTTTTGTAATTAACACCTCCAATATTATTCCAATCAATCATATACGAACTATTAGCCGCCATGTGAAAAGTAATAGGGGTAAAACTAGGATTTGCAGGAATACTAACAGTTACATCAGCTTCATTGATTGATGCAAAACGCATAATAGAAGAATCGGCATGAGTGGAGTCAACCTCCGGTGCCGCAAACCAGAATTCGGTATCGGTTTGAGCCAAGCCCTTAAGTGAAAACAAAAGTGCTGCAATGCTTAGTATTGCGATGCGTCTAATCACTGCATTCAGCTTTTTTGTGGTATTTTTATTTTCCATAATCCCTTCATTATTACTATTGAAAACCCGTCACTTCAATTCATCCTGACGTAAATATAGTTATCCTATTGTAAAAAACCAAATTAAACGTATTAATTACTAATAATCTTTAAGACTCCAAAAAATATATAATAGTTGCATCTGACACAAAAAATGATGATATCCCTTACCTGCAATTAAAGTATACACGGTTGAGTAAAATTGCATGGATAGGCTTTTTAATAACCAAAATAGTAAGAATAACTGTATTTCAGGTATAGTAAAGACGAATGATTACCTGTGGTAAATTCTAAAAATCAGATTTTTACCTTACCAATTTTTTGTAAAATCATCGTTTACGACAGTAACCTTGGTTTTCCCAAAAAATTGCAAACGTGATCCATACATTGGATCACGTTTAAAAGTTGGGGTGTAAGTGTGAAATTTGAGATTGTATTTTTCATTGCCGTCAGCAGGGAAAACGCATTTAAGAAATTAATAATAATTAGGCTAAAGCCAATCTTTCTGTCTCTTTTAGACCGTTGGCTGAAGCCTAACGGCAATGAAAAGCATAATTTCGAGAATTTCATTCAAACAAATATACAGTTTATTATTTCTCCCCAACTTTTAATATTGCCCCCATACATTTTTAAAAGTCTCCATAAAAAAAATATACCATCTCCACAATATTGAGAAATACATTGACGTATTCTACCAAAATATGATTTCAGAAACTTTTTAAACGGCGTTCTTTAATATATACTCTTTACCGGAAATATCATACTTTCTTTCGAACTACGACTACTTGGTATAAAGTAGAAGCTACTTTGATCGGAAAAATGGTTGACTTTCTATAAAGATATCGTTTCCTTGTACAAGGTTACAGCATCTTTCTTCCCAGAAATGGTTGACCTTCTATAAAGACGAAGATTTATGGTACAGAGATGAAGATTTATTATATAGAGTAACTCATTTGTTACATAGAGTTATTGATTTATTATATAGTGTTGATGATATTCGGGGACAAACAAAATGTTCCTTACAAATAACAAAGCGTTCATTGAAAAACAAATAGCGTCTTTTATACTAAAATAAAGGGTAATCTTATAAAAATAAACGTTATGGCAACAAAAGTGTTAAAAGACTTTTCATCAAGTCAATACACCGACTCAGAGTTGAGTGTAAAAGCAAGCCATGTGTTGGAAAATATGACCGGGAACACAAATTATCCTACTCCTGATCCAACATTAAACAGCGTGAAAGAAGCAAACGACAATTATATTGCTTCTTTAAAATTGGTAGAGGATGGCAGTAAGAAATTCACCGTACAAAAGAACAATTTACGGGCTGCCTTGGAACTCTTGTTAAAACAACTCTCCGATTATGTTCTAAAAGCAAGTAATGGTGACGAAGCCATTATTTTAAGTAGCGGTTTTGATATTTACAAAAAACCGACTACTGTTGGTCCCTTACCAAAACCAACAAAACTAACCGTGAAACCGGGCAATAACAAAGGCAGTGTCATTGTTACCTGCGATGTGGTTGTTAACGCCTCTTTTTACGAATTTGAATATACTGATGCTCCGGCAACAGCCGTCAGTGTCTGGATTTTAAAGACCTCGACCAAACATGTTCTGCTTCTCGAAGGACTTATCAGCGGAAAACAATATACCTTCAGGGTAGCCGCCGGAGGTACTGATTCGTCTCGAATCTGGAGCGATGAAACAAGCAGTTTCGTGTTATAATTCTCAGCTTAGACGCTTTTGTTTATTCCCCTTCCCCATTTTATACGGCATTTTAGTGACCCATAAGTGCATGATGAGATCCGGAAGGGGATTTTTATTTTATCACGGTGCACCTTACCTCAACATGAATGCATTTCAAACTATTTTGTAGACCAAACAAAATCGCAGAATCGAAAATCATAAAACATACAATATTCCAAAATAGTACATAAACAAAAAAAGCCACTCTTTCGAGTGGCTTCCCTATATAAGATTATGTAATTTATCTTATTTATTTAGTCTTGCAACTAAACTGGTAAGTTGTGTATTCATTTCAGCAGGAAGTCTGTCGAATTTAGCATAATGATCTTTAATAAGCTCAACTTCTTTCAACCAAGCTGCTTTGTCAACATTAGTCAATTCTTTCATGTTTTCAGCAACTCCTTTTAAACCTGAACAATCGATAGCTGTTTCTGTTGGAACAAATCCGATAGCAGTTTCTTTAGCATCACCTTTTCCGTTACAACGGTCGAAAATCCAAGCAAGGACACGAATATTATCGCCATATCCTGGCCATAACCATTTTCCTTCAGAATTTTTGCGGAACCAGTTAACGAAGAATGTTTTAGGAAGTTTTGTTTTATCTTTAGCAGCTTCACCAACTTTAATCCAATGAGCAAAATAGTCACCCATGTTATATCCGCAGAAAGGAAGCATTGCAAATGGATCACGACGAACCGAACCTACTTGCAAACCGATAGCAGCAGCAGTAATTTCAGATCCTACGATAGATCCCATAAACACACCATGATTCCAGCTGAATGATTCATGAACGAGAGGAACTGTACTAGGACGACGTCCACCGAAAAGGATAGCCGAGATAGGAACACCTGTTGGATTTTCCCAATCTTTATCAATAGCTGGACATTGTTTTGCAGGTGCTGTAAAACGTGAGTTAGCATGTGCACAAGGTTCACCTGATGCTGGATCATAAACTTTATTTTTCCAGTTAATTGTTCCGGCAGGACAATCATGTCCGATACCTTCCCACCAAATGTCTTTGTCAGGAGTAACACCTACATTTGTAAAAATGGTATTTGCATTTGCTGAAAGCATTGCGTTAGGATTCGTTTCCATTGATGTGAAAGGAGCAACACCAAAGAACCCAGCTTCTGGATTGATAGCATATAAACGACCATCAGCACCATATTTCATCCAAGCAATATCATCACCTACAGTTTCTACTTTCCATCCTGGGATAGAAGGCACTAACATTGCTAAGTTTGTTTTACCACAAGCACTTGGGAATGCAGCAGCTATATATTTTTTCTCACCTTTTGGATTCGTAATACCCATGATAAGCATGTGTTCAGCCAACCAACCTTGTTCTTTAGCCATATTTGAAGCTATACGAAGAGCAAAGCATTTCTTTCCAAGAAGAGCATTTCCACCATAACCTGAACCGAAAGACCAAGTTTCGCGAGTTTTTGGGAAGTGAGCTATATATTTTTCTTCAATTGGAGCACATGGCCATTTAGAATCTTGTTGACCTGGTTTAAGAGGTGCACCTACAGAGTGAATACATGGAACAAATTCGCCATCGCCTAAGATATCAAGAACAGCTTTACCCATGCGAGTCATGATTTTCATGTTAACTACAACATAAGCAGAATCTGTGATTTCGACACCGATGTGAGCGATGTTTGAACCAAGAGGTCCCATACTGAAAGGAATAACATACATGGTACGACCTTTCATACATCCTCTGTATTTTTCTGTAAGGATTGCTTTCATTTCAGAAGGAGCCATCCAGTTGTTTGTGTGACCAGCATCTTCTTTTTTCTCAGAACAGATGAAGGTACGATTTTCAACACGAGCAACATCAGAAGGGTCTGAATTAAAAGCATACGAACCTGGACGTTTTTTTTCGTCAAGTTTTGTAGCCATTCCAGATTTCACCATTTCATCAAGTAAGCGTTGGTTTTCTGCTTCAGAACCATCACACCAATACACTTTTTCTGGTTGGCAAAGAGTAGCCCACTCATTTACCCAGTTGATTAATTTTTGATTTTTTGTCATCATTTATTCTATTGTTTTTAATAGTTTATATAATACGATTTTATCTTTGGAATGGTCTCGCTACGCTAAAGCCCAAACCCCACAAATATATGGTAATTTATTATATCGTAAAAATATTTTATTTATTTTTTATACATCTGATAACGTGCATCTTATATTATTAAATAGGTATCTAATAATCATAATAAACTCTATTTGTGCAATATAACCGTATTTGTTTGATTTTCAAAGAAAACCAGTTTTCAGGAGAATGCTTTTCGGCATATTTTCAAATAACCATGCTCGAAATTTATTTAACAACGGCACGTTGTGCTCTTACCCAATTGACATGTTGTTTTTTCCCTATATTCTTAAAAAAGCCAAGTATTATAGCGTAATTCATCATGGTAAGATAATAAGGTATAAAGAATATTTTAATTTTAATTGATTTATGCTGCAATATATATCCAACAATGGTTGCTCCATAAAAAAGGATTTGCAATATATATAATATATCATAAAAAGCTGAATGGTTGTAATATAATATAATATAATTACTAAAGAACGCTGTTAGAAATGCTACTGGCAAAACAGTCCATCGGAGAACCTTGTGCGAAAGATACGTAAAACATATCCACGGATTTGTAAATGGATTAAGCAGGCTTTTTAATCGTGGTATTACTTGAAATCCTCCGGCAGCAATCCTTACTTTTCGTTTCAATTCGTCGGACATTGATGCCGAAGACATTTCCGTGGCAATTGCCAAAGGATTGTATGAAACTTTATATCCTTTCAAGACTATCCTCATAGATATAAGAAAATCATCCAGAATTGTATCTGGATCTACTTCCTGGAAAAGTTCGGTTCTGATTGCAAATAATTCGCCGGCAGCTCCAACGGTAGATCCAAGTTTTGACTCTGTCTTTTTTATGAATGATTCCATTTTCCAATAAAATCCTTCGCCTGAACCTGATGCAGAGTCTATTTCGAAAGAAAAAATTCTTTTTTCACCGGCAACACACCCTACACGATCATCGGAAAAGGATTTAACGATTTCTTTTATTGCATATTTATTTAAAAATGTATTAGCATCACAAAAGACAACGAGAGGCGTTTTTACATATTTCATGCCCCTGTTTATGGCTCCAATTTTTCCATTTCGTCCGGGTTCATGCAACACTGTCATTTGAGGATAGTTTCTCAAAAGGTCAGGTGTTCCGTCATCGGAACCATCGGTAACCCAAAGAATGGAAAGTTTATCGGCGGGATAGTCTATGCCGAGCGAGTTTTTAACTTTATCTGCAATGGAATCGAGTTCATTCCATGCTGCAATAAAAAGAGTAACAGCCGGTAATTCTTCAGTCTTTAACTCCGTTGTTGCCTTTTCTTTGGCAATGATTTTCGAAAGGATAAATAATATAATCGTATATCCTACATATATATAGAATACAAGAAATATACTTATCCATAATAAAAGTTTAAACGCCATGCAGTTGTTTCGTATAGAAATCGAGCAGCTCTGAAGAAATAAGTTTACTGTCGAAATTGGAACGGACAAAAGACAATGCATTCCTGCCTATTTCTTCGCATAAAGCCTGATCGGTCACCAATTTTTCAATACAATAAATAAATTCATCGGGCGATGATGCTATAAGCACCTCTTTTCCAACGGTTACTGGTATGCCTTCGACTCCAATTGGTGTTGATATTATCGTTTTAGAAAGAGCCATTCCCTCCACAACTTTAACTCGCATTCCTCCTCCCGAAAGTAAAGGGACAACCAGTATCGAATATTTATTTAGAAATTCGTGAGCATCGTCAACCTCTCCAACAAAAACAATATTCCTAAATTTTTTAAATTCATCAATCAACCATTTAGGAGCATTTCGCCCTGCGATATAGAACTTCAGATCAACGAAATCTTTCGAAATATAACGCCATACATTTCGCAAAAACCACAATAGACCTTCTTGATTCGGAAACCAATCGAGTGCTCCTAAATGGAATACCGAAGGATATTGTGTCAAATGTGGCTTAGGTTCAAATTTATCGGCATCAATTCCGGTAGGCGACACATGCATTGGTTTTGTGTTCCCATAATCCACAAATCGCTTTGCATCTCTTTGTGTTATTGGCACTAATAAATCGTATGAATTAATAAAGCTTTTTTCAAAGACTTCCAGTCGATTGGTCAACAATTTGAGATATCGACATTTCATGTGATTTTTCTCGCGTTCCAACCGGCGTTTCCAGATTTCATTTTCGATATTATGAGCTCTGTATGAAATAAGTCCTTTCGAATATTTTTTGATTGTTTCTATATATGGACAAAGATACAGGCCTTCTAATTGAATGATATCGAATTCCTGTTCTTTCAGAGTTTCAATAAGGTAATTTTCGAATTCTGTAGAAACAAACCGTTCTGCATTATAAGGCAAATTCGAGAAGAACAAATTTTTTAATGCATCAAAGGCTGAAAGACTTGTATCTAAATATAAGGCTTTGAATTTTATTTTTGAGGTTATTTCCTGAGGGATCTGGGCTACATCAAAATAATGCTTTTTTGAATTAATTGTTACAATGGTAACCGTCTGACCAAGCGAAGCCAATCCCCACATGTGCTGAAAAGTTGCTATTGCTCCACCATCCTTAGGGGGAAATGGTATCTTGTTTGAGATAAAAAGAATATTCATTTAACTAATAACCTATTTTAGGTGTAAAGATATTATTTACTAGTTATTTTTCTTTCAATCTTATCGTAAATTTTAAAAAGAAAATCAAGGTTTATAATCTGTGAATCTTTCGTTGCTTTATAGGTGAAATAAATTCCCAATGGCAACAAGACGGCCGACGCAAACCACATTCCGTATACGGCAGGCACTTCCCCACTCTTAACATATTTTTCGCCCATCATTGATACTATATAATATATAAGGAAAAATATCACCGAAATAACCACAGGCATTCCTAAACCACCTTTACGAACAATTGCTCCAAATGGTGCTCCGATAAAAAAGAGGATTAAACAAGCAACCGAAAGAGTAAATTTTTTATGCCATTCGGTTTCGTGACGTGCCAACCAACCTCTGCGAGAATCTAAATCATCAATCATATTACTAAATGATATTTTCGCATTTCGCATTTCATCAAGTGCCAAATCTATTGATTCTATTTTTTGACGATTGTCATACTGTTTAAACATCACAGCACTATTAACATTGGTATCGACATTATATTTGGTACGAATGATACTTTTAAAGAAGAACCCATCAATGATTCTTCTCATCGAAAATTTCAGACGATTCTTGTATTCATCCTTGAGCGAATCCTGAGCATATTCTAACTGTTTTAAATTCAGCATTTGATAATTGTTTTTAAACAATTCGGTGCTCGTTCTCGAAAATTCGTAACCCGATAATTCAAACACCACCTGTTGCTCGGCAAATGCTTCTCTTTGATGTGGTAAATTATGATTTTCGGGATGATATCGTTCTTGTTCACGCACTTCTTCATAATGTTCCCCCGAATACAATGTAAAGAACAAAAACTGTCTGTTTTTTGACATCACCATTGTTCCAGAATCCGCAACGGTAACATTAAGGTTTCCATTTTGACCCCGATGATCATAGATCATAACACCTTTCATCACATTTGTTTTTGGATCTTTATCTTTAATTTTTAAGACAATACCATCAACTCCGGTAAAGAAAATTCCTTTTTTTATATTTAATTCAGGACGTTGCTGCCTCACATCATAAAGCAATGCTCCCATTTTAAGATTTGTATAGGGCAGAACATTGTTCGAAAAGAAAAATGCTCCAATTGCTATTAGTATATTTAAGAAAATGAGCGGACGCATTATTCGGGGAAGTGGAACTCCCGCTGCTTTGATTGCCATCAGCTCATTATATTCTCCCAGATTTCCGAACGTCATAATAGATGCCAGAAGAGTTGCCAGGGGCAACGACATTGGAATCAAAGCTGCCGAAGCATACCATAATAACTCACCGATTACCGACAAATCAAGCCCTTTACCCACCATATCGTCGATGTACTTCCAGACGAACTGCATCAACAATAAAAAGATACTTACAAAAAAAGTAGCTAGGAACGGCCCTATGTATGACTTTATAATAAAAAGATCAAGTTTTTTGATCATCAGAATTTACCTTAAAAAAGGAGCTTATCCGTTTGAACCTAAGACGTGTTTTAGTTCATTAATAAGTTTATCCCACAACTTCATATATTCTTTTTGTTCACCTTCATTCACATAGTCAACAATGACTAATGATAAATCACCGGTTAATTCATCAATTGAAATTTTAAATTCAAAATAAGACAAAGGATCTTCATCATCCAACCATTTATATCTTATAAATTTCAAATCTTTCGACGCAACTACTTTTGCTCTTCGAGTTTCTTCATACCACGAAAATGAGTAAATAGTATTTTCATAATTGACTTTATTGGCAAACCATTCTTCAAGACCTGCAGGTGTTGCCAGGCGCATATAAAGAACTTTTGGTGAACAATGCATAGGATATTCCATTTGTATTTTTGCCTTTTCTGCCATATTCGTTTTTTGCTTTTAATTATTTGACCGCAATTTAAAAAAAAAATAATAGAAACCAACCTTTTCTTAAAATTAATGTATTTTTATTCGGGAAATGACTTTATAAAAAGAGCTGTTACACCGAATGCCTTTATTATATATATTTATAGGTGTTTTTACAATTCGATTATAAATAAAATATCATTGTTAGGTTTTATTGGAATTGTTTGGGGATGTTTGGGTTGTAATCCTCATAAAGATTATGCACTAAAGTTTGAAATAAGAAACAATACCGATTCTTCTGTTTACTTTGCATTCTCATATTCATATCCAGATACCAGCCTAAGCAAAGTAGTTTCAGTACCTTATTATAGTGGAAATGTATGGCAAAAATTATTAGCCCATGAGGGTAAATATGAAGGGAGGGGTGAATTTAATTTAAATCAAACAACGTTGGTTTTTATATTTGATGCTCATACAATAGATACTACCCCGTGGGATAAGTATTGTAAAGCATTATAAGGTGTTAAAGCGTTACCAGCTTACAAAAAACGATATAGAAAAAAATGGAATGGATAATTACCTATCCTTAGATACAACAATGACACACAAATATTTCCCCTCGATTTGTCAAAACAAAAGTTCAATGTGGTTCTGCAAAGCGAAACACGATGTCGAACATCGTTGAAACAAGCTACTGCAAAGAGGGATAAATCTTTTTTTAAAATCTTGTTACACCGAATATATTTATTACATACATTTACGATTATTTTCACGGTATTACAACACAAAACGCACTATCGTGAATTCATACACACTACATAGTATAGTTTTTTCAACAAAGGTAAAGTAACAATTAAAATATATACAAATGAAAAAAGCAGTCCTATTCTGCGTAATTGTATGTCTAGCGATGATGCTTCAGGCACAAGTTTCAAAAACAATAAATACTACAGCGGGAAATCTGTCGCAGGGACTGACCGCCAGTGAGAAAAGTACAGTTAAAAACATTACGGTTACCGGGACTATCGATGCCCGTGACTTTAGATATTTACGCGATAGCAGTGCGTTCGACAGCATAAACTTAAGTACTGCTACAATTGTTGCATATACAGGATCCAAAGGAACTCTTGATAACAATTCGCACATTTATAAGGAGAATGCGATACCTGCCGATGCTTTTGCAGATAGATGGTTGATTAAATCAATAAAGACTCCGACATCAATAACCGCTATTGGAGATAGTGCATTCTATGGCTGTTCAGGTTTAACCGATACATTGTCAATTCCGGCATCAGTAACATCAATTGGAGGAGGAGCTTATACCTATTGCTCGGGATTGGTAGGAACATTAACCATTCCGTCGGGTGTTGAAGCTATTGATGCTGTGACTTTTTATAATTGTAGCAAACTGTCGGGACCATTATCATTACCTAATTCGGTAACATACCTCGGTTCTCATGCATTCGGGGATTGTACTGGTTTCACATCAGTAGTATTGCCCAATGTCTCCTATATGGGTGATTCTGTGTTTACAGGTTGTACCGGATTAACGTCTGCTCGTATTAATGCATCAATAATAGGTACTTTTGCATTTGAAAATTGTTCGGCACTTACATCGGTTACCCTTTCGTCTTCAGTCGATAGTATCGCTATGGATGCTTTTGCATATACTCCTTTATTACGTGAAATCTCAGTTCAAAATAAGGTTCCTCTTTTATCTCGCAAAATGGGATATTTCGTTTTTGGAGCTGTTAATGATTCCTGCATATTATTTGTACCTGCTGGATCGGCAAAAGAATATAAGGTTGCAGACCAATGGAAAGATCTTACAATAATAGAAGGTAATTCAGGACTATATCTACCTCCTACAGTTAAGGATACATTATTGATTCCCAAATCGAAAAAACTATCGTTTCCGATAAAAGCAAAAGGAGCCTGGCATGTGTCTTGCGATGAAGATTGGCTAACTATTTCGCCTACTTCCGGCACAGGCAACGACTCTATTTTCGTTACCCTTTCAACCACCAAAAGCTATTCAATCCGCACGGCAACAATAAACATAACAAGTGCCAATATTCCAACATTAAAAATTGTTGTTACACAGGATACAGCAGTAACGGCAATTCCCATCGGTGACAATATTGCTTTATTGTATCCAAACCCGACTACTAGTGCATTACAGTACAAAATGAGCGGGAAGAGTATCGTTACTGTTTTTTCAGCCGAAGGTGTTGATTTATGTTCTAAAACAATTGTTGATGAAGGATCAATCGATATAGAAGCGTTGCCTGCCGGTATTTATTTCCTTCGTATTGTTTTTGATGGAAATCGGACGATAACGAAACGTTTTACAAAATTATAAGAAATAACAAACTAATAATTATAGCATATTTTAGAACCAATAACAAAAATCATGAAAATGAAAAGAATTACAATCGCACTCTCATTAACAATGGCAAGTCTTGTCAGTATGGCACAAATCAATGTATTCAGTGGTAACAACGTTGGTATAGGAGCAGGATTGACAAGTTCGCTGTCGTCTCTCAGTATAAATACAACGGGCGTTGATTACGCATCGTTATGTTTAGCACCTGCAACCACTTCCCCTTTGAAGACCAGAGGATTGCTTGTAAACAACATAACCTCTACAACCCAGAATTTTGTAGGTATTGGTACTGTTTTTTCAAATACGAATGGTAGCCAATCAGTATTACGAGGTATTTGGGGCTATACTTGTAATCCTACGGCACAAGCTGTGGGGCAAGCTTATGGCGTTATTGGGACTGCAGGAAACTGTACAACCGGTTATAATTTCGGAGTATTGGGAAATATACAGGGAACAAACGGTGGAGCTGCTATTTATGGTTATGTCGGTAGTTCTCAACCATGTACTTCTATTAATAGAGATACTATACAATATGCCGGTTATTTTGTCGGGAAAGTTAGTATTATCGGTTCTCTTTGGGTTAATGGCATACAAATCACCAGTTCAGACCAAAAACTAAAGAAAAATATAGCTGTTTTAGACTCTTCCGATAGAATATTTATGCTGACACCAAAGAAATATTTTTATAAAACACGAAAGGAATTGATTTCAAGCAATGCAATTACTCTCGCAAAATCAGATACAGCCAAAACAACAGCAACAATTGAAAACGAAACTCCCGACTATACGAAGAAACAACATTATGGATTTATTGCTCAAGACTTACAAAAAATATATCCGGACTTAGTATACACTTCGGGCGACGGAACATTGGGTGTCGACTATCAAGGTTTGATTCCAATTATTATAGCACAATTGAAGGTCATGAAACAATCACAAGATCAAATGCAAAAGCAAATGGATGCAAAAGATGCACGAATCGAAGCACTGGAACAAGCTTTGGCAAAATTAACTGGCAAGAAATAATGGGGATAGACACTGTAATGAGAAATCCCACATTTTTGAAATCGTGGAACTTCTAAAACAAAAAAATATGAAACGGATTATTATTATATTCACATTGCTAGCTCTAGGTATTGCAGCCCATTCGCAGGCATTTAAAGCAAGTTATACATACGATGACAACGGCAATCGCACCTTGGCTACAATCATTTGGTTAAGTACCTCTCTTAAAAGTGACATGCTGACTGCCGAGGAAGTAGAACAGTTGCAAACCACCGCTAAAACAACCGATACTACAATTGTTCCACAGCAAGGATATGCAAAACAGGGCATTGACTCTTTAGCGGGTACAAAAATCACTCTATATCCCAATCCTACACATGGAATAGTATTGGTTCAATTGAATGGATTTGACGCTGTCAGTAATAAAAAGTCCATTGCTGTATATGACATAACCGGGAGTAAAATACTGCAACTCGCTTCCCTGTCGGAAATGACAAGTATAAATCTGCAATCACAACCGGCGGGAACCTATATTATGGTTATACAAATAGGTGCAATTTCCAAGACATACTCTATAATTAAAAATTAGATGGTTATGTATTCAAATCTATCGAATGACAGTTATATATTCAATCCATTCAAACAAATGAACAAGCTTTTTATTTTTATAGCCTGTATGGTAATGTCTATAATGCAAGGCTATGCTCAATGCGATTATGTGGCAAATCAAGCAACGATATCAATAGGGACAGTAACTAATTGTAGTGTAATTACAGGACTTTCTAATAGCAATCAAACGATTTCAGCTCGCGATCAAGTTATTTTAAGAGCAGGATTCAGCATCAGCAATACATGGGGACACTCACTGACGATAAAAACAGATAATGCTATTGCTACTTCGGGTGTCAGTTCCACATCGCAGGTTCAAGCATCAGATCGTACATCTCTCAATACTACCAATTATATTCCGGGAACAGTACAGGGCTCTATAGATGTAAGTCCCAGCGGATCGGTTTCTTATAGTATTCCTATTATGGTTTCACCCGGCAGTCATGGTATGCAACCACAATTAAGCATCAACTATGCCTCCCAAAGCGGACGTGGAGAATTCGGATACGGATGGCATTTGGGTGGATTGTCCAAAATAGAAATAACCAGCGAAGATGTTTATAATGATCTGACATGCCTACCTACAACCAGGGCAGACCGGGATTATTTTGAACTTGACGGTCAACGATTAATTCCAACAGGATCGAACGATACTACCTATAGTTTACAAAATGATCCTTATACCATAGTTACAGGGTCTCAATATACTGGTTTTACCGTAACATCACCAAATGGTGTAGTTACGGAATATGGAAAAACTCCAGATTCATTTTTTGGAGATGTGACCTTCTCATTCGGAATAAATAAAGTAACAGATGCTAATGGAAATTTTATGGAATATAACTATTACTCTGACGAAGATAAAAACGAATATAGAATCAGGGAAATTAATTATACCGGGAATGGAAGTATTAAACCCAATAATAGTGTTAAGTTTTTCTATGCTGCAACAACAGATACTAATACAATCCATCACCTGCCTTCATGGTCCGGGTATATAAAGAACAACTGTATTACATCAATTAAAGTATTCAGCGACGAAGCATTATAAAAAAATTATACCTTTAATTATTTCCTAGATGGAATTACAAAATTGAATCAAATTTTTCTTACCGCAGATGGGTTGAGTTATAATCCTACAATTATTAATTGGGGTTCGATTCCTACCTATTTCAATGATGCATATACATACAATACCAATGGTCAATTAGATGTAAATCTGCGTACAAATGGAGGCGATTACCTATATACGGGAGACGTCAATGGAGATGGGAAAACTGATGTGTTAAGACTCATAATACAAGGAAGCAACTACCTGATGACCAATATTGCAGGAATGACCACCACACCTATACTTACAACACTTCCCGCCAGTTATATTGATCTCCGTTTACTGGATTGGGACAACGATGGGATAGACGAATTGCTTATTCATCGGACAGATGTTAATGGGAGTGATATCATAGATTATTACAAATATAATAATGGCTGGACGAAAACATTAACGAGAAATGTATCATACGGAGCTAATAATAATCCATCTCACTATTATGGGGATATTAATGGTGATGGAATAATCGAAAGAGTCACAACATCCGGTAATATCATTGTAAGTATTGAAAATCATAATGGGACTATAATAAGTGATCCTCAATATGGTTTATACCTTACCGATGAAAATACAGATAGTAATGAAAATAAAGATATTGATGACATCAAATTCCTCGATTTTGATGGAGACGGACAAGCTGAGTTATTGTTTCATCGAACAGCTAATGCTAAAAACGGAACATTAGCAAAATATTGCATATTTAAATTTCTGATTTCTGATAAGACTTTCTTAAAGGAACAGGAACTGAATTGGAATGCCATTCCCAATAATGTATATATCGCTGATTTTAGTGGTGATGGATATGCCGATATTCTGGAATATGAAACATATGTAGATGCACCAGATGTGCATTGGCATCTTTATTATAGTAATGGTGTTGCGTTTATAAACAGATCATTACCTCCGGGTTTCTCAAGTGTCTCACCCTACGTTACCAACTATATTGCTCCTTTATCTTCAGTTTGTACCGACGATATCAATAGCGACGGGAAAGCTGATATTATATGTTCGATTCCTGCAAATCCGGGTTCTTCTCTCAATATATACCTTTCGAATGGTGATGGCTTTTCCAATGCCATTACGAAAACCGGATTACTAAGTGGAAGTACCTATGTGAGCACAGCACAACTTGACTATCCTTGTTTAACAGCAAGTCCCGAACCAAGACGGATACTCTTTGGATCGAGTACTACTTCGTATCTTATATTCTCATTCCCGACATTTCTTAATGCGAATCTTAATGTAACAGGTATTACCGACGGAAACAATACAAACACTGCTATTACATACAAGTATGCATATACGGCAACTGATCAAACAGCGGCACAACCAACCGACGCTCTCTGCAGTTTGTTCCCTATTTCTTATAAAATTATTAAAGAAAAAGTATTCCTTCCAGCCAGCATTGTTACTTCAAATACGAAAAGTACGGTACGATCGACAACTTCTTACGATTTTAAAGATGCTTTGTATTATCCCTATAAAGGATTTCTTGGTTTCAAGACGTTTAAAGTCACCGATGCAGGAACCGGAGCTATAACCACTACCACGTTTACACCTACCATCAGCGACGGCACAAACACTTTTGTATATCCTTTCGCCAGTAGCAGTACATCGAGTCGCGGGGGGCTCACCGGTTCAAGCACTACAACCATGGTTGCAAAGGAAGTAAGTAAGAATGATAGACAGTTTATTCCTGTTACAACAAGTCAATCGTCATACAGCAGTGCAACAGGGTTTACCACCACCAATACGAATACTTTTGACGAAAATACCGGAAAAGTGACGTATAGCAAATCGGAATCCGGTACCTGGAAAGTGGAAAACTCAACAGATTACGACCTCGTTTCGGGCTATATATTTCGTCCATCATCATCAACTGTTACAAAAACTGTTTCGGGACAGACTCCTTATAGCAGTACTACTTCATACACCTACGGAAATACAAGCTTCCCTCTGAGGGCGACAAAAATTGATGCGGTGGACAAAACAACCGAATTCTTAAGTTTCGACGCTTATGGCAATCCCACCAATGTAAAAGTAACCGGGGGAACAGATGTCAGAACATCGAGTACTACGTATGATGGTGCAGGTCGCTTTGCTATTGAAAATATTGATGCCCTCGGGTATAAAACCAGTGCTACTTATCGTTCGGGCGATGGTGCTGTTCTCTCGAAAACCGATCAAAACGGTCTGACGACAACCATGAGTTATTCGAGTGGCGGAAGTAGCTTTTCCAGTGTTACAACATTTCCAACCGGTATAACATCGACCAACACGCTTGCTTGGAAAACAAGCGGTGGATTGTATCAAACAACATCTTCGGTTCTCTATGGCAATACGAGTACCAAGGTATTCGATGGTTTGGGTCTGCAGATCGGTGAATCGAACTCCGGACACAATGGTAGAACATTGACCACAAGCAAAACATATAAAACAATTGGGTTGGATAGTACCTCAACCGACGTCGCCGGTGTAACAACAACCTATGGTTATGACCTTGCAGGGCGTATTACCAGTGAATCCGGTACCGGTATAAACAACACCTACAGTTATGGAACGAACACGGTAACGTCAACCAATAATCTAACCAACTCGGCGGGATCGGCGACTACGTCGACCAAGACAACCGATGCTATGGGTAATGTAACGAACATTTCAGGTACAAACGGAACCATCGCCTACCATTATTACAGTCATGGCAAGGTGAAAGAGATTATTGCAAATGGGGCGACAACAAGCATGGAATACAACGATGCAGCTCTCAACCAGACTAAACTTATAGATCCGGATGCGGGAACGATAAATTATACATACAATGGCTTCGGACAGCTACTGACTCAGACTGATGCAAAAGGTTCGTCAATAACATGTACCTATGATGCAGGCGGCCGTTTGCTCACAAAGACTGGTCCTGTTTCTGTAACAAACAGTTACTCTACCGCTACCGGTCAACTGGGCTCACTTGCCAGCACCACCCGCGATGGTATTACCGAAAGTTACACCTACGATGCGTTGTGCCGAACCACAGCAATTACCACAACCGGAGGTGCTGTTACACCGGGTGGATCTCTTGGCACTTTTACAACCGGCTATACTTACAACAACAAGAATCAACTGGTTGCCACTTCCTACCCTACGGGGCTTACGGTAAACTATACGTATGATAATACTTACGGCTACCTCACCGGCATCAGCAATACGGCAGGTGTTGCTATTTGGACGGGTGGCAGCACCAACAGTCTTGACCAATGGACAGGGTTCAGTCAAAACAACGGAACGGTTACTACGTCCATTGGTTATGACGCCACAACTCACATGCCCAATTCAATCCAAACGAGTAGCAGTCTTGGTTCTATTCTTAATCTTTCGTATTCGTATAATGCTTCGGGGCAGATGACAGGTCGCTCCGAGACTGGTGCTCATATTACAGGTACAACAATTAGCGAGACGTTCAGCTATGATGCACTAAATCGTCTGACGCAGGACTGGGTGGGCGGTACCGATCAAACCCGGAAACAT
>Ga0302288_1000500_pt1 | contig 31224 bp, 25 predicted proteins | sample III_Fen_N1_1_FD_194549 | JGI IMG/M metagenome (GOLD analysis project Ga0302288, IMG submission 194549) | Peat permafrost microbial communities from Stordalen Mire near Abisko, Sweden - III_Fen_N1_1 | ecosystem: Environmental > Terrestrial > Soil > Wetlands > Permafrost | place: Sweden: Abisko...
TAAACTGAGTAGAAATAAAACGGTTCTTAGAGAATAGTTGTGCTGTTTGCTTGTGAAAATAAGGAGCGTTAGCTTTCAGTTCTTCATTGAATATCAATACTGCTTCGCCTATCATCAGTCCATTCTTAGTACCTCCGAAACTCATAATATCCACACCGCAATCCACTGTGGCTTCTTTAAGACTCACACCCAAAGCAGCTACAGCATTTGAAATACGAGCGCCATCCAGATGTACATACATTCCGTTGTCATGTGCAAAATCGCATAATGCTTTTAACTCGGATAGTGAATAAACTGTTCCCAGTTCAGTGCTCTGACTGATTGAAATAACCTTAGGTTGTGTATTATGAACATTTCCAATGCGGTTAAGCAATGGCGTTATCATTTCGGGAGTCAGCTTGCCATCGACTGTTTTGAGGGGTAGAAGTGAGCAACCAATGCTTTGAGTAGGTGCACCGCACTCATCAGCCAAAATATGCGCATATTCCGAGCAAACGACAGCCTGAAATGGTAACATACAGCATTTCAGGCATGTTACATTAGCACCGGTTCCATTAAAAGTATAAAGCACGGTTACTTTTCCAAAAATATCTTCAAAAATTCGGTTTGCTTCTTCTGTAAATACATCATCGCCATACGAAATTTGGTGTTGAGAGTTGGCGCGTTGGATAGCTTCAAAGATTTCGGGGTGAATGCCCGAATAATTATCACTTGCAAAGGATTTCATTTTCTTTAATTGTTGATTTAAGAACCAAAAGCCAAGACGTAAGTTGATGTTTTCTTACGCCTTGGCTCTTGGTTCCGGTATTTAAAGTATTATTCAAAATTTGAATTTGTCAAAAAAGCTCTTCGATTTTGATTCATCATTTGAGGCCGATTCAATAACTTCTTCTGGTTCGGGACGAGGTGTTGCTTCACCTTGTTCGCGTTTGATAAAGCCTACCACATCTTCCAGTCCTTCAATAAATTTGTCAAAATCTTCTTTATATAGAAATATCTTATGTTTTTCGTATGTCACTTGCGATGTTTCATCAGAACCAACCACTTTCTTTTTACTTTCTGTAATGGCCAAAAATAAATCATCATTTCTACTCTTCTTCACGTCCAGGTAATAAATTCTCTTTCCCGCTTTAATTGCTTTCGAATAAATGATTTCATTATCCTTTTTCTCAATCTCAAATTTCTTTTTCTCTACTTCCATAATGCTACTAAATTTATCGTATGATTGTTAATCGCACATTGTTAATCTATGAATTAATTACGAGACTTCAAATTTCTGTATTTTTTTTGAATATATCAAACAAAAATGCCATTTTTGTTGATTTTTTACAAATATATTTTTTCAATTGTAATTCAATTGGAGCATTTTGAAACATTTTATTAGAATTGTATCAAGATTTATGGAATTCTATCTTGTTCAAATCATAAATTAAGAGCTTACACAATTAGTCAGAATGTGTGATAGAATTACATAGAATTAAATTACATGATAATTTTTGAATATTTAAAGGAATATTCATGCGTTTATTAGGGGAATAAACAAAAAAACAATTATTTTTGTGTGTCAAATTTAGGAAAATAATCGGACTGTCATTTAACTATTCTTTGATAATGCGCAATATTGAAAATAGTAAATACATTCAAGAACATACAAACTACACTAATACAAACTAATCATGGAGTCAACGATTAAACTTTACTCGCTTAAAGCTGTTGAGATTAAATCTTATACATTTGCATTGCTTTTTGTTGCAGGAAACATTATTTTACCTCAACTGTGTCATTTGCTTCCTTTGGGCGGCCAAATGTTATTGCCGATTTATTTCTTTACACTTATTGCTGCTTATAAATATGGTTTATATACAGGATTACTTACCGCTTTGGTTTCGCCATTGATTAACCATGTTCTATTTGGCATGCCGCCAATGGAAATGCTTCCGATTATTCTTATCAAATCATCTTTATTGGCATTAGCTGCCAGTTACATGGCTCAACGTACCCAACAAATAAAACTTCAAAACTTGTTGTTGGTTATTCTTTTTTATCAGGGAGTTGGTATGTTTGCCGAATTTACTCTTACCGATAGCTTTGTGGCCGCTATGCAAGATATACGTTTAGGATACCCGGGCATGTTGCTTCAATTTGTGGGTGGGTATTTTTGTTTAAAGGCTATAAAAAATTGGTGATTTTCCGTCTGGTTATTCACATTTTCAGTCGTTTAAATAATTTATTTGAAAATGAAAATACATAACTAAACAACTATACAATAAAAACATGGAAAAGTCTTTTGATGAAGTGCTGGAGCGGGTGAGGGCTATTGAAATACCTGAAACATTTGATATAGTGGTGGCTATAGCCAATGGCGGAATTATTCCGGCAGCCATGATTAATCAGCGTTTGGGATGTGAATATCATTTACTGAAATTGAATCTGCGTGATGCCATGCAGAACAAATTGTATGATAAACCGAAACTATTGGCTGAAATTGATTTCGATTTTAAAGGAAAACGAATTTTATTGGTAGATGATCGTGTTAAAACGGGTACTACGCTTGAGTTTGCTAAAGAGTTACTTTCAGATGCGAAGGTTGTAAAAACCTTGGCAGTGAATGGAATAGCTGATTATTGTTTGTACAATGAATCGTGTTTCAGGTTTCCGTGGATTGTTTGAAATAATTGGTAATTCATAAATCATAATCCATAATTGAGTTTGTTGTGAATTAATAGGAAAAAGTATTATCTTTGCATCAAAATTAGAAGTTGAGTTTAGGCACAACAATTTAATTAACAATAAATTATGCATTATGTGTAATGCATAAATAAAAAGCGTTCCCCGTATTTTATGATTAATCGAGTATTATTGCGCATTAAGATTGTTCAAATCTTATATTCCTATTATAAAAGCGACAGCAAATCGATGCCTGTAGCCGAAAAAGAATTGTTTCACAGTATAGAAAAAACGTACGATCTTTACTATCATTTGCTCCAACTGTCAATTGAGATTACCCGATTTGCAGCTGACCGCATTGAAACAAAACGAAACAAACTTCGTCCAACCCCGGAAGATTTAAATCCAAACACCCGTTTTATAGACAACTCGTTTGTAGCTCAGCTTTCAACTAACATTCAGTTTAATGAATATCTACAGGCTCATAAATTATCGTGGGTAAATGATTCTGAAATTATAAAAGTATTGTTTGAAGAAATCATTGCAAGTGAGTTCTATTTGGAATATATGAATGCTCCTGAAGCCGATTATGCGGCTGATAAAGACCTTTGGCGTAAAGTTTTTAAGAAAATAATTCTTCAAAGCGAAGAACTGGATGATTCCATTCAGGATCAAAATATTTATTGGACTGATGATATTGAAATGGTGGTTAGTTTCATCATTAAAACAATCAAACGTTTTGATGCTACTAAAGGAGATGAACAACCGCTCTTACCGATGTTTAAAGATGAGGAAGATGCTGAGTTTGCTAAGAAACTTATGCGAAGTGTGTTGACTAAAGGTGCTGCGTTGCGGGAAATGATTGATGTAAATACCAAAAACTGGGAACTTGATCGTATTGCGTTCATGGATATTGTTATTATGGAAGTGGCTTTAGCCGAGCTAATGGATTTCCCAACTATTCCGGTGAATGTTACTTTAAATGAATACATTGAAATAGCTAAAACATACAGTACTGATAAAAGTGGAACTTTTATCAATGGAGTTCTGGACAATATTGTTGGGCAATTGAAAAATGACAATAAGCTGATTAAAGTGGTTATGTTTAGCGATAATAAAAAATAATAAACTATTTTTGTAAGTATAAATTAAAAAAAGAAAAGAAATGAATCTATTAAACATTTTATTACAGGCAGCCGCTCCTGCAGCAGGTGGTGCAAGCGGTTACACAAGTATTTTGATGATGGTGTTGATTTTTGTGGTGTTTTATTTCTTCATGATTCGTCCACAAAGCAAACGTCAAAAAGAAATTAAAAAACAACGTGAAGCAATGAAACCAGGTGATTCAGTTGTAACTTCGGGTGGTATTTACGGAAAAGTAAAAGACATTAAAGAAAATACAGTTACTGTAGAAATAGCTGATAACGTTCGCGTTAAAGTTGACAAAAACTCTGTTTTTGCAACAGCTGAAGATATTCAAACTCCTGCTAAATAATAGCTTTTTATGGCTGATAGCAGCGGCATAAAATTTCTAAAGTATTATTTGCAAAAGCTTAAATCATTCTTTTTATTAAAAGATATTTTAAGCTTTTTGCTTTTTCTTGCTCTTTCATCCGGGTTTTGGTTTGTCCATTCGCTGGGAAAGGAGCATGAAATTACGCTTAAAGTGCCAATAAGATTTATTGGTCTTCCCCTGAATTATGCCATTACAAATACGCCTCCGACTGAAATATCAATCAATTTAAAGGATCAGGGCTTGCGTCTGTTTGATTATTCCGTCAAGCGTCATATTCCGTTGATTATCGATTTGAAGCAAAATCTTCGTCAGAAAGGTGAGATTTTAATTACTTCCGACCAACTCTCTACCAGGATAAATCACTATTTGCGTTTACAACCAACAACAATTGTGAGTGAGGTTCATCCCGATTCTTTGTTTATTCAATACGAGAAACTAGTTACTAAAAAATTGCCTGTCAAACTCAATGCTAGAATAGAATTGACTCATCAATATATGTTGAGTAATAAAATTCAACTTTACCCTGAGTCGGTTACTGTTTTTGGACCTAAAAAGATATTAGAAAAACTGAAATATGTATCAACAGAATTTAAGGAGCTTAAGAATCTAAGCGATACAACATATTACAAAAGTCAGTTAAAACCAGTTAATCATGTTAGGTTCTCATCACAATTCATCAAGGTGAGCGTTTTTGTTGAGCCATTCACCGAAAGAAAAGTACAAGTGCCGATTACGGCATTAAATTGCCCCGGAAATTTATCTATCCGAACTTTTCCAGCCTTTGTGAATGCAACCTATATAGTTGGTTTAAGCCAGTTCAATGCATTATCACCTTCAGATATTCAGGTATACTTAGATTATAACGATTTAAAAGATTTGAAAACAAGTAAGTGGAAATTGAATGTCAAAAATAACAGTCTGAATATTTCCAATATTCGAATATCTCCACAGGAAGTAGAATTTATTTTAGAACAAAAATAGCCCTTTTTTGGGGTTGGAGGGATGCTATGAAAGATATTCAGATGGTTGACTTACGCAGTCAATACGAAAAAATCAAAATCGAAGTAGATGCTGCAATTCAAGAAGTAATTGATTCCACGGTTTTTGTAAAAGGTGGAAAGGTCGACAACCTTCAACGTAATTTAGAATTATTTTTAAAAGTAAAACATGTAATTCCGGTTGGAAATGGAACTGATGCTTTGCAGATAGCTCTCATGGCACTCGGGTTAAAGCCCGGTGACGAAGTAATTACCCCCACATTCACATTTATAGCTACTGCAGAAGTGGTTGCATTACTTGGTTTAACACCTGTATTGGTTGATGTTGATACTGATACATTCAATATCTCTTTAGAGTCTGTAAAGCATGCTATTACCCCTAAAACAAAAGCGATTGTTCCAGTTCATCTATTTGGCCAAAATGCCGATATGGAAGGAATTATGGTATTGGCAAAAGAACATAATCTTTATGTAATTGAAGATGCTTGCCAGTCAATAGGTGCAGTTTATACTTTTACCGATGGAAGTTCTGCTCTATCGGGTTGTATGGGTGACGTGGGATGTACATCTTTTTTTCCTTCAAAAAATCTGGGTTGCTTTGGTGATGGTGGTGCTATATTTACCAACAATGATGATTTAGCTTCAAAAATGAGAGCCATAGCCAATCACGGAATGGTTGAGCGATACCATCATGATTTCGTAGGTGTTAATTCTCGCTTAGACAATATTCAGGCTGCTATATTAGGAGTTAAATTAAAATACCTTGACATTTACAATGGGAGTCGTCAGGCAGCTGCAGAATCTTATGATTTTGCATTTTTAAACAATAAGAAATTGACAATTCCAGCTCGCTCCACCTATTCCACTCATGTGTTTCATCAATACACATTGAAACTGAATGACGTTAATCGCTCTGAATTGCAAAAATACCTTTCTGATAAAGGTATACCTTCCATGATTTATTATCCTGTTCCGTTACATTTACAGAAAGCCTATAAGAATATCCGTTATCAGGCTGGCGATTTTCCAAATGCTGAAAAACTCAGCGAATGTGTATTGTCATTGCCTATGCACACTGAATTAAAGCTCGACCAATTGAAATATATAACAGATAGTGTGTTGGAGTTCCCGGGTTAGTTGTTGAGCATTGCCAACTTATCAAACATATAATTCTATTTTGAATATATACGAATAACAAAGTCATCACATATGAAAGAATACTTTGCACACGAAACAGCTGTAATCGATTCAGGTTGTGAAATAGGGAATGGCAGTAAAATCTGGCATTTCTCGCATATTATGTCAGGTTGTATCGTTGGAGAAGCTTGTAATATCGGGCAAAATGTTGTAATTTCGCCCAATGTTAAACTCGGGCGTAACGTGAAAATTCAAAACAACGTTTCAGTTTATGCGGGAGTAATTTGTGAGGATGATGTTTTTCTTGGTCCTTCAATGGTTTTCACGAATGTGATTAACCCACGCAGCCATGTTAGCAGAAAAAGCGAGTATATTCAAACTTTAGTTCGCAAAGGTGCAAGTATTGGTGCAAATGCAACAATAGTCTGTGGAAATGAAATTGGTGAATATGCCATGATTGGTGCAGGAGCTGTTATTACAAAACCGGTGAAGGCCTTTGCATTGGTTGTGGGCAATCCGGCAAAACAAATAGGATGGGTTAGCGAAAACGGACACAAACTCGCTTTCGGATCAGGTAACAAAGCTGTTTGTCCTGAAACGGGGCAGGAGTATGAATTGAAAGATGGAGCGGTAAGATTGGTTTGCCGATAACTTGCTATTTTTTAAGAACAAATTCGATATACCGAAATATTTTGTTGGCTTGATTTAGAAACATATTCCCAACTAAAAAAGATTTAACGAACAAATAATCAAATTACCAAATAAACAGAAGAATGATAAAATTTGCAGTAATAGGTCAGGGACATATTGGAAAACGACATGCTGAGATGATTCGTCAGAATCCCGAAGCAGAATTAGTTGCTGTATGCGATGTTTTGCAAAAAGAAAAATTGTGTCTGAATAATATTCAAGAAAAATTCTTTAGCAATTTTGATGAACTATTAGCTGCAAATCTGGACATTGATGTAATTAATATCTGTACTCCAAATGGCTATCATGCTGAATATGCCATCAAAGCGCTAGATGCAAAGAAGCATGTTGTGATTGAAAAACCAATGGCTCTTAAGAAATATGATGCAGAAAGAATTATTTTCAAGTCACTTGAGACATCTTGTCATGTTTTTTGTGTTATGCAAAATAGATATTCTCCTCCTTCTGTTTGGTTAAAGGAATTAGTTGATAATGAAATACTTGGTGATATCTTTATGGTGAAGCTTGATTGCTTTTGGAATCGAGACGAAAGATATTACAATAAAGGCAACTGGCATGGAAATGCGAAGCTGGATGGTGGAACTCTTTTCACCCAATTTTCACACTTCATTGACATTATGTATTGGTTATTCGGTAATATAAGCAATATATCTGGAAGTTTTGCTGATTTCAGTCATAAGAAATTAACGGATTTTGAAGATAGCGGAATTGTAACCTTCAATTTCATCAAAGGAGGAATGGGGTGTTTAAGCTATTCAACTTCGGTTTGGGATTCAAATTTAGAAAGCAGCATTACCATAATAGGTTCAAAAGGAACAGTGAAGGTTTCCGGGCAGTACATGAATGAAGTAACATTTTGCCATATTAAAGATTATGTCATGCCTGAACTTTCACCATCCAATCCTCCAAACGATTATGGCTCATACAAAGGTTCAGCGCAAAATCACCATTATGTGATTGAAAATGTGATTCAAAAATTAAATGATAAAGGTAATATTACTACCAACGCTCTTGAGGGGTTAAAGGTAGTAGATATCATCGAACGAATTTATGAAGTTCGGGATGCATTATGGACAAAAAAAAATAAATAATTATGATACAACGAATTCAAACTCTTTACTTATTAGTTATAGTGATTTTATCGGGATTTATTATATTCTCGCCAATAGCCGATTTAATTAATCATGTTGATAAATTGATTTATCTGGTAGATATTAATGGTATATCGTTAGTAAAATCTACCGGAAATATCTTTGAATCTAACATTTGGGGATTGACGGCCATTTCGATGGTAGTTCCTGTTTTTGCTTTAATAACTATTTTCTCATACAAAAACAGAATTAAACAAATTCGATATTGTGTGATGAATATGATTTTTATGATCATTTATTACGCTTTCCTGTGTTTTTATATATGGTCTGCCTGTAACCGATTGCATACAGACTGGCATCTTAGGATTACCACTGTTTTTCCAATAATAAATCTTATCCTGAATTTCTTAGCGATTGGAGCAATCGGAAAAGATGAAAACTTAGTGAAATCGGCAGATAGATTGCGCTAACAGTTTATTCAATGTCTATCAAACGCCTTTTTATTGAAGGCGTTTGTTGTTTTACGATCTACCGAACAAAGATATACTTTCAACTGTTTAGTCTTCAAATTTAGATAAACAGTAAAATGAAAATAAATCTAACTGTAATAATCACAGGCTTATTTTTGATAGTTAGTCAAAGCGCCTGTAATCAACAAGTAAAAAAGATGAAATTGAATCCATTAACTCCAGAAGAACAAGCGGTTATTTTACATAAAGCTACAGAACGACCTTTTACAGGCGAGTATGAAAATAATTATGCGAAAGGTACTTACGTTTGCAAACAATGCGATGCACCTCTATATCGTTCCGAAGATAAATTTGATGCACACTGTGGGTGGCCAAGCTTTGACGATGAAATACCCGGTGCAGTAAAAAAAATACCGGATGCTGATGGGCAACGTACTGAAATTATTTGTTCTAATTGTGGAGCACACCTGGGACATGTGTTTTTGAATGAAGGTTTTACTAAAAAAAATACAAGATTCTGTGTGAATTCTATATCGTTAAAATTTATACCCGCTAAAGAGATGGAAAAAGAAAATAATAATCATGAGATTGCATATTTTGCATCAGGATGTTTTTGGGGCACACAATACCACTTTATGAAGGCTGTCGGAGTAATTTCAACCACAGTGGGATATATGGGTGGTCATACAAAGAACCCTACTTACAAAGAAGTTTGTACCGGTGAAACCGGTCATGTGGAAACTACAGAAGTTGTATTTGATAATACAAAAACTTCGTATGAAAGCATGATCAAATTGTATTTTGAAACTCATGATTTTACCCAGGTAGGAGGGCAGGGGCCGGATGTAGGCGACCAGTATCGTTCTGTAATTTTTTATACTTCGGAAAATCAAAAGTTGATAGCCGAAAAATATATCGGTATTCTGACTGATAAAGGTTATAAAGTGGCAACCATTTTACGCCTTGCACCTGAATTTTGGAAAGCGGAAGATTATCATCAGGCATATTATGAAAAAAAACACGGAACACCGTATTGCCATATTTATAGAAAGATATTTTGATTGGTAACTAATTTTCTATTTCCAATTGAATGATAATTGGAAATAGAAAATTAAGATGTTACTTCACTTAAACTATTCCACTGCTTTTACTTTATAACCTCTTTTTTCAAGCTGTTTGATTAATCCGTTTTTTCCTCCCAGATGTATGGCATCTACAGTGATAAAACAAGATGAATCTTTCATCATATCAGGTAATTTAGTCATCCAGTCTGCATTTCTATTATCAACTCGTTTAGTATATTCTTCTTCGGTCATATCCATAATATTTCCTTTTCCTTTGGAAAAATCCACTAATTCTTCAATTTTACCTGCTTTATATAACTTATTCAGTTCTATCATTTCATTAAGAATTTTATCTTTTTGCTTTATCATTTCAACTAAAATGTCAGCTTGACGCTCCAAAGTAGCATTACCGTATAAAGTTTTAATTTGTTGGTCAACAGTTTCCAAACCAAGTACTTTCTTATCTTTCTCGGCAGCAACAAGCTGAAAATATGAATCAGATTGATTGTCATCCTTAAATCCTGTACGTTTCTTATAAATTTCCATTTCGTATAAATTCAGGATTAGTGAAGGATTCATAATCGAGATACCGTTTAATCCAAATTTCATAACAGATTTCAATTCATTATCAACGACATTGTATTCATCGTCGTTTAATAAATCTTTAATATTTATATGACTTGGCATAATGGCAGCTTGTTGAATTTTGGCAGTGGCATCAATTGTGTTCATAACAGTTTCGCCTACAATAGCATCACAATCACTAAATGCTTTAAACAATCCGGGCACACTATCCAAAAACTGAATTGAAATAAGATTTTGAGTACCAAAAAGATAGGAGGGATGCTTCAATCCATTTCCGGAGATTTTCCATAGAAGTTGACCCTGAGTAGTAGAAAAACAGAGTGAAAACAAGATTAATATAAGAATATTTTTCTTCATGGTTTATTGTTTTATATTTTGTACAAAGATAGTTAAGTAATTAATTATTAAGTATTCATATTTCATAATTAAACATAAGACAGAATTCTGATTATTAAAGAAAAGTCTATTATTTGTTGTATAATCATTATCTTTGCATAGATAAAAACTATATGTTATGACCTTACAACAATTAGAATACGTATTGGCGCTGGAAAAGACGCGTCATTTTGTTCGAGCTGCAGAATTGTGTGGTGTTACACAGCCAACACTCAGTGCAATGGTACAAAAGTTAGAAGAAGAGCTGGATTGCAAAATATTTGACCGCTCACGTCAACCTATCGAAACCACAGAAATAGGGAAGCAAATTATAACTCAGGCGCAAGTGATTATTTATCAGTCAAATCAGTTGAAAGAAAGTGTGCTATCTACAAAAAGTTCAATAACAGGAACGCTGAATCTAGCTGTTATACCAACTATTGCTCCTTATTTGTTGCCAAAGTTTATTGCATCATTTAAAAAATTATATCCTGAAATTTCGCTGAAAATAAGTGAAATGCACACATCCGCAATTATAGAAAAACTACGTGTAGCCGAAATTGATATGGCAATACTTTCCACGCCGTTGGAAGATCCAAAAATTCTTGAAGTTCCGCTTTATTATGAGAAATTTGTGGCATATATTTCTCCAAATGAACCTATTTATGAGAAAACAGAACTATCAGCAAGTGATATGCCGCTAGATAAACTCTGGGTATTGGAAGAAGGGCATTGTTTACGCAATCAGGTTTTCAATTTTTGTCATGAGAAACCAATTCAATCTTCTACTTATGAAGCCGGAAGTATTGATACGTTAGTGAAAATTGTTGATTTAAATGGAGGTTATACTGTTATTCCCGAACTTCATATAGATTTACTGAGCGAAAAACAAAAGTTGAATTTGCGTGATATTGTAAAGCCTGAAGCAACCCGTGAAATCTCGATAGTTATACGGCATGATTTTGTCAGGGAAGGGTTAATTAATGCTGTAGCGGAATGTATCAAGGAAATAATTCCGACTCATATGCTTGATGCACGGTTGAAAAAATTTGCTATAAGGTTATAGTAAGTAAAATCCAGGCAATAAAAACAGTTAATATTGGTTAGACTTAAAACATAATCGGCTGAATTTCTTTAAAGAAGTTCAGCCGATTATGTTTTAAAAGGAGAATTTTATTTTTTAAATCTTTGAATTAAATTGTATGACTTATAAATACCTAATTCGCCAGCTTTACTCAAGTCTGCCAATCCTTTAGCATCTTCGCCAATAAATAAGTAGGTAAGTCCACGGTTAAAGTAAGCTTCCGCGAAATCGGGATCTATTTCAATACCTTTTGAATAATTAGCTATGGCTGTCTGGAAATCCTTCTGAGTACATAATATATTCGCTTTATTGAAATAGGCAAAAGAAAAATCGGGATTCAGTTCAGTTACCTTTTCATAGTCTCGCATAATCATTTCCACATCAAACAATGACTGCTTTTCTGCTAATTTCTTTTTTGTATTATCTACAACTATATTGTTGTTTAAATCTAAATTTTTATTGTAGTCAACCAGTTTATATCTGATATTGGCGCGACAGAAATAGGCTAACATAAAATCAGGTCTAAGCAAGATAGCTTTGTTAAGGTCTTCAATTGCACTTTTAAAATCCTGAACCATAGCAAATTCTAAAGACCGGTTAAAATATAAGTCTGCGTTATTGTCGGTTGTAAGTTTTAATGATAATTCATTAATGGCTTCGAAATGAACATTTATCAATTCAGCTGTGAGTGCAAGTTCATTGTTGGTAATTTTTAAAACAGAACTAAGCTTATTTTCTTTATTGTATTGAACCAGAGTTGGATAATATAAATTGGTATGACGTATTTCATCTGCTTTGGCGTAATAAGTCAAAACAAAGTTTCGCTCGTTTACAACATCTGTATATTTATCCTGGACAGCTCCACGTGTTGCATCAGAATATTTTGACTCGGTTTCTGTATTATCAGTATCTTCAGTAGCAAAGCGATTAAATAATTCTGTTTTACGACTTGAAGAGCTTTTTTGAGAGTTAGTTGCCAATTTATTCTTAGCCTGAATATTTTCTTTGTTCTTGCGATTAATATAATCTTTATTTTTTTCCAGATTACTTGCCATTTGCCTGTATTGAAATGCTACTTTTTGATTGCCCAGCGATGTTTCAGCTTCCGCAATTCCTAAATAAGCCGGAATGAAATATTGGTATTTGGAAATAATTGATTTGTAATCTTTAATAGAACTTCTATATTCACCAACTGTTAACTCTAACATGGCTTTTCTCAATAAAGCTTCTGTATTTGATGAATCAAGTTTTAATACGGTATTCAGATCGGTCAAAGCATTGTTATTATCGCCCAGATTTGCTCGCAATAAGCCACGGTTATAATAAGCTAAGGCATTGTCCTTTTCAATCTTAATAGCAGAGTTATAGTCAAGAAGTGCTTGTTTGTAATTCTTTTTTTCTACATTTATAATTCCTCTGTTAATGTAATCACCTACATAAGTTGAATTTCTTTTAATTGCTTCGGAATAATCTTTCAGGGCACTATCTAAATCATTTTTTTGCATCCGAAGTATTGCTCTTGAACTCCATGCCAAACAATTCGAGCTATCTTTTTGAATAAAAAGATTAAATGATTTTTCGGCTCCGATAGTATCTTTTTGTTCCAGTTGGATTCTACCTTTTTCATAAAGGACAGAGTAGGTTTTCGGACTTAGTTTCAAGTATGTTTCAGCATCGCTCATTGCTCCGGCATAATCTTTTATGTTTTCGCGGGCATCCATACGATTCATAATTAAATATAAGCTATTCGGACTAAATTCCAGTGCTTTAGTGAAATCGGCTATAGCTTCGTTGAAAAAGTTCATTTTTCGACGCGCAAATCCCCGTGCATAATATGCTTGTGGAAGAAAAGGATTTATTTCAATTGCGGCAGAACAATCTTTGTCGGCTCCCTGATAATCGCCAAGTTGTATTTTGGCAATGGCTCTGTTTAAATAGGGTTCTGCCAGGTAAGGTTTTATCTTTATAACCTGATTAAAGTATTGAATAGACAATACATAGTCTTCGAAATACAATGCATTTTGACCAATGGCAAGAATGCGTTCAGTATTCCATTGCGCCATGGCTAAAACCTGGGTCAATAGACAAACTGTAATAAATAATACTTTTTTCAAGGCTGAAATTTTAAAATAATCAATTATTGAAATGCATTAGCTTCACATCCTGAATTGGCATTGAACGAACTTGGAATATCAAACTGTTCAGAAGCTGAATAACCCAAATCTCTATCTGCTAATACTTTTTTCATATATAATGCCCATATTGGCAATGCCATGCTTGCTCCTTGTCCCTGAGCTATATTATCAAAGTGTATAGACCGATCTTCGCCACCAACCCAAACACCGGATACAAGGGAAGGAGTGTAGCCCATAAACCAACCATCAGAGTTGTTTTGAGTTGTTCCGGTTTTACCACCCATTGGCATCATAAGTCCATAATCACGACGAATTCTACCACCGGTACCACCATCTACTACTGCCCGCATCATGTAAATCATTTTGTATGCTGTAGTTTCACTGAAGATTTCATGCATTTGTGGTGTGAATTTTCCTATTACATTCCCGTTTGCATCTTCAATTCGGGTTACATAAACAGGGTCAACACGAATTCCCTTATTGGGGAAAGCGGTGTAAGCATCTACCATTTCTCCAACTGAAATTTCACAAGGTCCTAAACATAAAGAAACAACAGGATCTATTTGCCCTCTTATTCCGAATGAACGCATTAGTTTAACCATAGCTTCCGGCGAGAATAAACTCATTAGATATGCTGAAATCCAGTTATCTGAGTTAGATAATCCCCAACGTAAAGAGACAATATCGCCAACCGTTTTATTTTTTGTTGTAGTTTTTGGTGACCACGACCTTCCATTCCCATCTTTTAATGTTATTGGTTGCCAGGTGGTTTTATCACATGGCCACATGCCTTCCTCCATGGCCAATGTATATAAAAACGGTTTCACTGTAGAACCAACCTGACGGCGACCAACATTTACCATATCATATTGAAATTGAGAGAAATCAGGTCCTCCAATATATGCTTTTACTTCACCATTGTGCGGATTCATCGACATCATTCCACATCGAAGAAAATACTTATGATAACGGATTGAATCTATTGGCGACATTAGTGTATCAATATCTCCTTTGTATGAATAAACCTGCATTTCGATTTTCTTGTTGAACACAGCTTTAATTTCTGATTCTGAATTGCCTGCTGACTTCATTCTGTAATATCTGTCAGATTGCTTCATTGAGCGTGACATAGTTTCATCAATTTCTTCCTGTTTCATATTACGGGCAAACGGGGCATAGCTTCTACCTTTCTTTTCTTTGAAAAAGTTTTTTTGAATTGCCAGCATATGTTCATTTACTGCATCTTCAGCATATTTCTGCATCCGGGAATCAATAGTGGTGTAAATTTTTAAACCATCTGTATAGATGTTGTATGGTGAACCATCCGGTTTTCTGTTTTTATTGCAAAATCCATAAAGTGGATTTGTATCCCAGGATTTTTTATCTAATTCGTATTTTCCTTGTTGCCAACTGGCATAATCGCTGCTTTTAGGTTCTTTGGCTGTAAGCATCATGCGTAAATACTCTCTGAAATAAGCTGCTAGTCCCAGTTTGTGGTCAACGCTTTTATATTTTAAAGTTAATGGAAGTACTTTTAAAGAATCATATTGTTCTCTGGATATGAAGTCTGCCTTTCGCATTTGGTTGAGTACAACATTTCTACGTTCAAGTGTTCGCTGGTTATAGCGAACAGGGTTAAAGTAAGAAGGGTTTTTACACATTCCTATTATAGTGGCTGCTTCTTCAATTTTAAGCTTGGCAGGTGAAGTGCTGAAATAGATTTGTGCAGCAGATTTAATCCCTACTGCATTATTAAGAAAGTCTAACTGATTGAGATACATAGTTACAATTTCTTCTTTTGTATATAATCTCTCCAGTTTTATTGAAATTACCCACTCAATCGGTTTTTGTAATGCGCGAATAATAAAGTTGTCGGCCTTTGGCGAGTATAACTGCTTGGCTAACTGCTGTGTAATGGTACTACCACCACCAGAGCTTTTATGCTGAAATATTCCTCTAAATATGGCTGAACGAGTTAATGCAATCCCATCTATACCCGAGTGCTTATAGAATCGAACATCTTCTGTAGCTACCAATGCATTTACAACATCTTTTGATATGTCGTTATAATGAACCTCTACACGATTCTGTTTACTATAGAAATATCTACCAAGGAGTTGTAAGTCAGATGAGTATATTTCAGTTGCATACTTGTTCTTAGGGTTTTGCAACTCGTCAATCGGAGGTAAGTAACCAATCCAACCTGCATTTATGAATACAAACATCAAAACTAAACAAAGAATACCAAATGCGAATAATCCCCAAAACGCACGTTTGAATTTTATACGAAAAGGGCTTTTATGATTCATTTTTTCCATAATAACATTGAAATATTAAAGCCACAAAAGTACATTTTTTTCTGCAATTTATACCTTCATTAGTTGTATTAAAATTTGGTTGGAAATCATTATTCCTTCGAGAGTTAAACTTAGTTTTTTATCAGAATGTATGACGTAGTTATTTTCAATATATGATTGAATATTTACAAAACAATACGTTGCTAGTTCTAATCCAAATTTTTGTTCTAAGAAAACAAGATCTATTCCTTCTAAAGTTCGTAATGAAACCATTACATAATCGTTATATCGGTCGAAAAGTGTCAACTCTTCTTTCTCGAAAAACGTCGTGTTATTTTCCAAAGCAGAAATGTATTTGGTAATTGACGCTATGTTCCACTGTCTGGAATTTAAATCGTAAGAATGAGCTGAGGGACCAACTCCCAGATACATATCTTGTTTCCAATAAGATGAATTGTGACGTGAACGAAAATTTCGAATGGCAAAGTTAGATATTTCATAAGCTTCAAAACCATTTTCTTTCATTTTATTAACCAACAATAAATACATTTCATTCATTGTTTCATCAATTACTGGCTTCACAGTTCCATTTTCCCGTTGCTTCCATAGCTTTGTTCCTTCTTCGTAAGTCAGTCCATAAGCCGAAACGTGCTGAATGTTAAGACTTAAAGCTGTGTCTAGTTGTCTATTCCATTTTTCAATAGTTTGAAATGGCAAACCATATATTAAGTCAATGCTAATATTCGTGAATCCTGCATTTTGTGCATTTTTAACTGCTTCTGCAGCTTGTTTTGCCGAATGTCGCCGATTTATTCTTTTTAAATCCTCATCATCGAAAGATTGTATACCGATACTAATGCGATTGAAAGGTAATGTTTTAATAGAATCAAAAAAGTCAACAGTTAAATCATCAGGATTTGCCTCGAAAGTGATTTCAGCATTTTTATCAACCGAATAAATCGAGAAAATTGTTTCGAAAATTTTTGAAAATTCTTCCGGATTTAAAATACTGGGTGTTCCTCCGCCAAAATAAATTGTATTTATCGTCTCATTTTGCAAATAACTTTTTCGAACGTTTAGCTCTCTAACGATAGAATCGACCAAAACAGGTATCAGTTTTGGGGCTACTTCTGTGTAAAAGTCGCAATAAGTACATCTTTTTGCACAAAAAGGAATATGAATGTAAATGCCTGCCATTTTTTAAGCTTTTATTTTTCAGCAATTTGAGTTCAGATGAAAAATTTTTCCTCTGTTTTTCTCACAAAAATACAACAAATAGTTTGCATAATCCGAAAAAGAGCGTACCTTTGCACTCGCAATTCAGAAATGATATAGCAACGGGGTGTAGCGCAGTCCGGTTAGCGCACCTGCTTTGGGAGCAGGGGGTCGTGGGTTCGAATCCCGCTACCCCGACAATTGATAATAAGCCACTTGTAAGAATTTCTTGCAAGTGGCTTTTATTTTGCAATATACCCAATCAACACACAAGATTTCTCACTTCGTTTGAAATGACAATCAATGTTTTATATTTTGGGATGGGGTAGGTTAGCGGCTTCGCCGCCAACCTACCCCATCCCTTACAAAGAGGATGTGATAATCTGTCATTTTGAACGAAGTGAAGAATCTACAGTTTTTTACCGGGCAGCAATGATTTAGAATATCATCACAGCAAAATTAGTCCAAAAAAACATCACTATTGTCCATTACACCTCAACTTCTACTTATTTAAGAGAATAAATTAATACATTTGCGGACAAATAGAATTTACATTCTATATATAAAGTTTTGATTATAAAACAGATTAAATTCAGTCAAATTTCAATGAAAAAACTTACTCTTTTAGCTCTCGTAATCTGGGGCATCGGTCAATCTCTTTTAGCGCAGGGCACGGTAGAATCTTACAATCGTGCTTACTCGCTTCAGGAAAAATTTAAAGATAAAGTGTTTTATTCAAACGTTACACCACAGTGGATAGGTAATACAGATTGCTTTTGGTACGTACGTAACACACCACAAGGTAAAAGCTATGTAGTAGTCGATGCTAAAAAGAAAACGCGATCCGAGCTTTTTGATTTTAATAAATTAGCTCTTGAACTTACGTTGACAACTAAGCGGACTGTGGATGTTAAACATCTTACAATTACTTCTGTAAATGTAACTCCTGCATTGGATACAATCCGTTTTGTGTACAATGCATCTAACTGGGCATATTCTATCAGGAATAACTCATTAAAAAAGGGAGACATTGTTGTGACCAAAAAAGAAGAATATTGGGGAACAGTGGATACTGAACGTGAAGGAAAACCGGTTATTTCGCCTGATAAAAAGTTGTCTGCATTTGTCAAAGACAACAATCTTTATGTCAAAGATATTAAAACCGGAGTTGAAAAAGCATTAAGTCATGAGGGCTCTAAAGACGATTATTATTCAGCTTATCCCTATTGGTCGCCTGACTCGAAGAAACTGGCTGTTATGCGCATTCATGCGGCTGAAGTTCGTAAACTGTATCTTATTGAGTCCTCGCCAGCCGATCAGTTTCAACCAAAACTACAGACCCGCGATTACGTAAAACCGGGCGATGTACTACCTTCACGTACGCCTGTGATTTTCGATATAGCAAGTGGTGATCAAAAAATTGTTTCCACAGATTTGTGTAAAAATCAAATGGATTTAAAAGCATTTGAATGGTTTGCCGACAGCAAATCGGTAATGATTGAATACAACCAACGTGGCCATCAAGTGTATCGTATATTGGAAATTTCGGCAGAAACAGGAGATGTAAAGGTTTTGATTGAAGAAACATCAAAAACTTTTGTGAACTACACCCGCTATTTCCGTCAGAATCTTGAGGGAGGAAACGAAATTATCTGGATGAGCGAACGCGACAACTGGAATCATCTCTACCTCTACGACCGTCATACCGGAAAGGTGAAAAATCAAATTACCAAAGGTGAGTGGTACGTGCGTGATGTGCTGAACGTGGACGAGAAAAAGCGCGAGATAACTTTCACTGCCAACGGTATGGTGCCAAACGAAGATCCCTATCTGGTGCGGTATTACCGTATTCGTTTCGATGGTTCAGGGCTTACGTGCCTGACACCCGAAGAGGGAATGCATCAGGCTTGGTTTTCTGAAGATAAAAAGTATCTGGTTGACGTTTATTCGTTGGTAAACAAAGCTCCGGTAGCTGTATTGCGCAGTGCGGCAGATGGGAAAATTGTTATGCCGCTCGAAAAGAGCGACATAAGTGAATTGCTAAAAGCAGGTTGGGTTGCTCCCGAACCATTCGTGGCAAAAGGAAGAGATGGCAAAACCGATATCTGGGGTATTATTTGTCGTCCGACAAATTTTGACCCTACTAAGAAATATCCTGTTATTGAATATATTTACGCAGGACCAGGCAGTCAGTACACACCCAAAACATTTATTCCGTATAACTGGAACATGTCGGCTCTTGCCGAATTAGGATTTATCGTTATTCAAATGGATGGTATGGGAACTTCGTTTCGTTCTAAAGCTTTCGAGGATATCTGTTACAAAAACCTGAAAGATGCCGGATTTCCTGACCGGATAGCATGGACAAAAGTTGCTGCCGCCAAATATCCGTATATGGATATCGAACATATCGGTATTTTCGGTGCATCGGCCGGCGGTCAGGAAGCTCTGGGAGCCGTACTGTTTCATCCCGAACATTACAAAGCCGCTTATTCTTCGTGCGGAAGCCATGACAATCGCATGGATAAGATATGGTGGAACGAACAATGGATGAGCTACCCAATTGACTCAAGTTACATAGCCTGTTCCAATGTGGAAAATGCACATTTGCTTACCCGTCCGTTGATGTTGGTTGTAGGTGAAATGGATGATAACGTTGATCCTTCGACCACCTACAAGGTGTGCCACGAACTGATAAAAGCCAATAAAGACTTCGAACTGATAGTGCTTCCCGGTGTGCCTCACACCATGGGTGGTGACTATGGTGAACACAAACGCTTCGATTTCTTTGTAAAAAATCTTATGGGCGTTACTCCACCGGATTGGAATAAAGTGGAAGTGAAAAATAAATGACCTTCGAAAAATTAAAAGACAAAGGCAACTCAGAAATGAGTTGCCTTTGTCTTTTAATGTGCATGATAATCAGTCAGATTTCCGTACTGCTTCAACTTCTTCCGCTGTTTTGGGAATTACTTTCGTTTCCCAACCAACGTGTTCCGTTTTCGGTCATCATATTGTTTTCTCCGTTGCAGATATACTGAATGCGCGGAGTTTCTTCACTTCTCGCCAGGAGCCATCTTTTAAAATGAATTGTGTTCCGTCCGCTCAATAATTTCATTTTGCAAATCGAGCCCCAGATCATTGAAATAATCGCTGTAACCGGCCACGCGCACAATCAGGTTCCTGTATTTTTCAGGATGTTTCTGCGCATGTCGCAAGGTATTGGCATCAACCACATTGAATTGAATATGATGCCCGTTCATTCGGAAATAGCTACGTACCAAACCTGAAACTTTGCGAATAGCCATGTCATCTTCAAAAAAAGCAGGACTAAATTTCTGATTCAGCAGCGTTCCACCGGTATGAAGATGGTCGATTTTAGCTGCCGATTTCACCACCGAAGTCGGTCCGTTCTTGTCGGAACCCTGCACGGGTGAAATGCCTTCAGAAACCGGCAATCCGGCTTTTCGTCCATCAGCACTGGCATGCATCACACTTCCAAAATACACGTGGCAGGTGGTCGGCAAGAGATTAATTCTATACTCTGCCCCACGTGGACTCCGGTGCCCTTGCACCGCATCGTGATAGATATTGAAGACGTCCACCAGTTGGTCATCAGCCGCATTATCATCGTTACCGTATTTCGGTGTTTTGTATAACAACTTGTAAAGCAACTCATCATTATTTTCAAAATTGCTTTCGAGTACACGAATAAACTCAGGTAAAGTTATCGATTTTTCTTCAAACACGTGCTTCTTCAAAGCCGTAAGTGCATCGGTCATTGTTCCCATGCCTACACCCTGAATGTAATTGGTGTTATAGCGGGAACCGCCCTGAATATAGTCCATGCCACGCGCCACACAATCGTCGATAATCAATGACAAGAATGGCGTTGGGATATGAGTCATAAAGATTTTCTCGATGGTGTTGTTACCAATAATTTTTATACGCAGGAAATGTTCAACCTGCGTTTTAAAAGCTTCCAGCAATTGTTCATACGATTTGAATGCTGAAGCTTCACCCGTTTTAAGTCCTAGTTGTTTTCCGGTACGGGTATCGAAACCATTATGCAAAGTCACTTCCAGTATTTTAGGCAAATTGAAATAGCCGCAAAGAATATAGCTTTCCGTTCCAAAAGCTCCGGCTTCAACGCAGCCGCTGCATCCTCCGTTTCGGGCATCTACAATGTCTTTTCCCTGATTGACCAATTCCTGAATAATGGCATCGGTATTAAAAATAGATGGCTGACCAAAACCGGTTTTGGTGATTTTTACCGCACGGTCGATAAAGCTATCGGGATTAAGCTTACTCAATTGAACCATAGAACTTGGTTGTAGTAAACGCATTTCCTCTATCACATCAAGCAGTATATAGGACATTTCGTTCACAGCGTCAGTCCCGTCGGGTTTCACACCACCAAGGTTAATCAAACAAAAATCGGTATACGTACTACTTTCCTGTGCTGTAACTCCAATTTTGGGAGGTGAAGGATGGTTGTTGAATTTCACCCAGAACGATTCGAGGACTTCCACAGCCTGTTCACGGGTTAATGTTCCAGCCTCTGTTTCGGCTTTGTAATATGGATAAAGATGTTGGTCAAGACGTCCGGGGTTGAATGAATCCCAGGGATTCAACTCTGTGACTACACCCAGATGAATAAACCAGTAATGTTGTAATACCTCATGAAAAGTGCCCGGTGCATGGGCAGGAACGCGTCGGCAAATCCGCGCCATTTCTGCTAATTCAGCTTTACGAACAATATCATTTTCAATAGAAACCAGTTCATCCAGTTTCTCTGCATGCCTGTTGGCAAACATAATAATAGCTTCCGCAGTGATTTTCATGGCTTTGAGTTCTTCCTTTTTGTCGTATGCCAACGGGTCATTTACAAAGTCAAGCTTAGCCATACTTTCTTCCACGTCCTGAATAATGTCAAACATTCCTTTTTGGTAGATTTTATAACCGGCCACGGTATGTCCCGGAGCACGTTGCTCCATAAATTCAGTGAAGATTCCGGCTTCGTAAGCATCATGCCATTCAGTAGTCATGGCTTCCATCATGCGGTCGCGGTTGGAACGCCCGTTCCAGAACGGGATTATGGTTTCTTCAAAGGCTTTGCGCGTTGCATCATCTACCCGAAACCAGACCTTTTCGCGCGAGTTCAGAACTTCCAAATCCTGCAAGGAGTGAACTGTTATTTCCGGATAAGTTGGAGTTGACTTTGGAGCCGGTCCACGTTCTCCCACAATCAGTTCCATATCGTTGATACAAATATATTTATTGGCTAGTACATATTGAAATGATTTAGCCCGTTGAACAGGAATGGAATCGCCAAAAGCCACATGGTTTTTGTAAAACTCTGTCATCAATAAGCCTCTTTCCGCCGATATGCAATAAACGGCATTCAGACTTTGTTCGCGTAGTTGTTGAATTCGTTCTGTCATAATATAACCCCAGCCCCTAAAGGGGACTAAATTAGTATTGTTTTTATTTATTTTCAAATATCTTAATGAGAGTAATACTGTTCCCCTTTAGGGGTTTGGGGTTATCTCAGCCCCCGATTTTCACATCAAATCCTGCCTTTTCAAATAGTAATTTTGTTTCAGCAAGATCAGCTTTATTGATTGAATTTAATTTGCCGAGTTTGTTTTCTATCTTAAACCGTTCGTATTTATGTGCAGCTGTGTTGTGGTAAGGCAATAAATCCACACCTTCAACCGGATACTTTAGGTTTGACAAATATTCAAGTGTCTGATTAATATTATTCTCTGTAAATGTAATTCCGGGAATCATAGGAATTCGAATCCTGATTTTCTTACCCAACTCAAGTAACTTCTCCAGATTTTCCAGAATCAGCTTATTGGAAATACCTACATATTTTTTATGAAGATTATCATCTATTATCTTCAAATCATAAAGAAATAAATCTGTGTTTTCTGCTGTTTTTTCGAGAGCCTTCCAGTTCGTGTATCCTGATGTATCAACTGTAGTATGCATTCCTTCAGCCTGACAATCAACAAGCATTTCGGAAAGAAATTGGTGTTGTAGCAATGGCTCACCACCCGAGAAGGTAACTCCTCCACCAGACTCTTCCATGAAAATTTGCTCCTTACGGAGTTCTTTCATCACCTCTGCCACAGTCATTTCACGTCCTACAATTTCATCTTCGGTAAATGTTTTATTGCCAATACGAACTGTTTTTGGGACGGTGCAAATGGCTGAGTTCATGCTCTCGGGATTATGGCACCAACTACACGAAAGAGGACAGCCTTTCAGAAAAACAGTTGTACGAATTCCGGGACCATCGTGTACAGCAAAGCGTTTGATATCAAATACAATACCCATAGAATAATATGACAATATGCTAATGAAAAATGTAGAAATAGAAGAATTAAACTATATCTGATGCAGATAAGTTCTGTTTTTGCAGGTTGCAAGAAGTCTCCAATGGGGAATTCAGGAGTTGTGTTTATGGTCAAATCATCCAACACTCGTACAAACCCTTACCGGATTTATGGAGTATATTACCTATATATTTGGATGAATATTGCATGAGGAGTTTAAAATTTGTTTCGGCTGCTAAATTACAAAATAATTGGAATTTAGCACCAAATAAGAGTAAAATATATATAAAAAGAAGTGCGTTACCCGAGAATAACATACCTCTTCTATAATATCTTTTATTGTAAGTTGTAAATATAGATCATTCTACTTCCCACTCAAAGATACCGGCAGTATTCTTTTCAGCCAATTTTACTTCTAACTTAAGCGCTTTGGTAGTAACCGGTTTAAAGATTACTTCATTGCCAATGCCTTTTTCTACTCCGTAAGCATTTGTATTATCAACTGGCTTCCAGTCGCCGGCAGCATCTTTATAGAATATTTTCCAGCTTTGTGGAATACGGCATCCACCCCAGGAAGCATCGTCGAACCAGTAAACGGTAGAACGGCTCACCGTTTTTTCGGAAGTAAAATCGTACGAAATCCATTCGGTAGTACCTTCCTTTGGCCACAAGTGATAGTAAGGTAACGTACGGTCATTTTCATCTTTCGGAACAAGTCCGTCGTTAATAGCCACAATGGATTTAGCCATCTGAGAGGCATTGATTTTGCTTTCGGAAGCAATGGTGGCAGGCATAGTAGGACGCGTGGCACTCAAATCTATCGGCAACCAAACGGCCATGTCGCCACTTCCACGGTGTGCCCATGAGTAATACGGAATCATGTTTAGCTTTACTTCTTTCGTTACTAGTTTACCTTGTGCATCGTAACTCAATGATTGTGCATCGGTTTGAATGGTATTGATTCCGTAAAGTAAATCTTTTTTAGTTTCTACTTTGAATACAGGTTTTTTATTCAGAATAATGCTGAAGATATTAAAGTCATTATCCGGCCATTCGGCACAATAAACAACAGGACCACGTTCAACGGCAATTTTACCACGATCGGCTTCTACAGCAGGATTGGGTTTTACGGTACGTGCTTCCATGTCGAAATGAACTTCTACTTTGTCGCCTTTTTTCCAGGTACGATTGATGCTGAAATATCCTTTTTCAATGGTACTTGTCACTACTTTTCCGTTCACTTTCACGGTATATCCCAATGTTTTTTTATCGGTATAGCTATAGAGGTTTCCGGGAACAACTTCATTTTGTACCCAACCCGGAACCCTGATTTTGAGGATGAAATCTTGTTTGCTTTTTGGTGATACTTCCAGATTCACATCGCCTGTCCATGGATAGTTGGTGCTTTGGTTCAGTTCGACAGTTTTGCCGTTTACTTTCAGGTCGGAATGGTTTGACATAAACAGATTGATATAGACATCGCTGTTGTGTACTGCATAAATATAGCCCGGCACAGAAGGAATAAAGCGGCATATATTTGATGGGCAACAGGCACACCCAAACCAGGGTTGACGTTGGTGCTGACCGATTGATTCCAATGGATTCGGATAGAAAAATCCGCCACCATCTAACGATACACCGGAAATAAGTCCGTTATAAAGTGTGCGTTCCAATACATCAAAGTACTTAGCATCGCCATGCAATAAGAACAACCGGTAATTCATATATACATTGCCGATAGCCGCACAGGTTTCGCAATAAGCCGACATGTTAGGCAGTTCATAGTTTTTACCGAATGCTTCACCATTTCCTGTTGCACCGATTCCACCGGTTATATATAGTTTTTTATTGACAATATTACTCCAAATGCGATCCACAGCATGGATGTATGCTGTATCGCCGGTAAGTGCAGCCACATCGGCCATACCGGTATACATATAAGTTGCCCGTACAGCATGTCCCACTGCCTCATCCTGCTGAACAACAGGTTTGTGCGACTGACTGTATTCTTCTTTACGTTCGGTATATCCACGTTTATCCAGCAGAAACTTAGCCAAATCAAGATAACGTTTTTCTCCGGTCAGCACATATAACTTGCAAAGTGCCATTTCGGCAATCTGGTGACCTGACACAACGGTGATTTGTCCCGGTTTGTCGCCAATAGCACGGGCAGCACAATCGGCATATTTAATGGCAATATCCAAAAAGTTACGTTTGCCTGTAGCCTGATAATGTGCAATAGCACCTTCAAGCATATGTCCCAAATCATATAATTCATGGCTGAGATCTTCTTCTTTTTCCCAACGTTTCGTACCCGACCATTTGTGCGGATATTTTGGATTCATGGTGCGGGCTGTATAAAGATAACCATCCGGTTCCTGAGCAGCTTTTACGATGGTCAACACACTGTCAATATATCTGTCCAGTTTTTTATCCGGATATATTTGCATCGAGTAGCTTGCACCTTCAATGGTTTTATACACATCGGTATCATCAAATGAAAAGCCTTCCACTTTGTACGATTCGCTGGGATGTGCTGCTTTTACAAAATTCTGGTAGCGTCCGGTTTCCTCACATTTGCTGAATGCAAGTGGAATGGTCACTTCACGACTGGCTTTGAGCCGTTGTCCCCAAAATGTATCGGTGACCTTGACCGAAGTAAAAGGTACCGGGGTTATCGGGTATCCCCCGCTCTTTTTTACCTGAGCCTGCAAGCACAGACTCAGACCAATTAGTCCTGTAATAAATAATTTTCGCATGTTTTTCTGTATAAAGTTATATATGTTTTTCTCTCTTGTAAATAAAAGGCCTGTGTATCAAAAAGATTTCTATTCTATCTTTATTTTAGTAATCAAAGCCCAAATGTAATTCATTTCTATCTATTTTTAGAGGATAATCAATCAATATTGGTAGATTATCTTGCTCTTTTCGATTAAAAAATTACTTAAGCAAGCTTTTTCTCGGTTTAGTTGCATGCATCAGACCAATAACTTGCTGTTGCGTCAATGCTTTATCATACAACCGAGCACCGGCTATATATCCACTAAAGTTCTCTGACGGTTCACCCGAAGCACCAATCAGAATATCACCTTTCTCTACAAAGAGAGAAAGAGGAGTTTGTGTATTGAGCTTTCCATCCACATATACATTCTCCAAAGCACCGTCGAACGTTACTACAATATGATGCCATTGTCCTTTAGCCGGAATTTCTTTATATGGTAAATCCACCGACCCATCACCATGAGCAACTGCTCCGTAATGTCCGGTTCCGTACATCAGAGCTGCATAGCTTGCTTGCAACATATTTTCGCGTGAGTTCCATGCCAGTAAACATTCTCCGGATTCAATAGTCGGATTGTAGACCCACACCGAAGCTGTAAAGGCTGAATTCCAATCGAGACTGGCAGGAGCTCTCTTTGATAACTTCAGGTAACTGCTTCCATCAAAAGCAACTGCTTTTACACTCTCAACCTGCTTGACAAGCAGTTTTCCGTTCGCCTCAAAATATCCACCAAGCTTTCCCTTATTGGGTAGTTTTGTAATAACCGAACCAACTTTAAGTGCATCTGCATTAAAATCCACAAGCAGACTTTTGCTACTTCGTGCTCCCGGCTCTGCTTTCGATTCTGCATTTTGATAAGCCGGAACTTCAAACAAGCTATTTAATCAGACTGAAAAAAGCAGCCGAATATCTGGTTCAAAAGGAATACAGAATCAACGAGATAGCCTGCATGGTGGGATTCAATAATCCATCCTATTTCAGCAAGTGTTTTCAAAAACAGTTTGGAGTAGGTCCTCTGGAATTTTCCCGCAAATTTACAGACAACAATCTTTGATGATAATGTTTTCCATTTCCAATAAAAATACGGAGAGTGTTCCAAAATTTGTGTAAATGTTTATTTTCTCAAAAAAAGTGACAATAAAAACAGAGTGTAACAAAAATAATCTATCTTTGAAGTATAAATTTAAAATCATTTCGAATTCGAACTTAACACGCACAATATTATGAAAGCACAAGAAGACGACTTATTAGTTTACGATGAAGATGATGCTGTAAAATTCATCCTCAATTATATTCCGGTAGAATCCAAAGAACGAATCAACGATGAGAAAATTGAATATGTTTTGGACGTTGTATACGACTTTTATGATGAAAATGGTTTAATCGATGAAGATTCTACTGAAGAAGCCAGTATCGATGAAGAAGAAATGTTTAAATACATTCAAAAATGCGCTAAAAAGGATAAAATGAAGCTGAGCGAAGATGATATTCAACTGATTTTAGACGGCGAATATGAATATGGAAAGTCGCTTGGTATTTATACTGAAGATAAGTGATTGTAATAGAAATCATAAACTTATAGTCTCTTAATAGAGAGACTTTAAATTAAAGAAAACACCAAAGCGATTTTGTTATGCTTGGTGTTTTCTTTAATTTATGGATAACTTATTTTTGATTTAAACTGAATTTAACTGAGAAAGAATCTTTGTTATGTTTAATATTCTATATGCTTTTGGATGGCTTTTTACGTTACTTCCATTGCGGGTACTTTATTTTTTTTCTGATCTTTTTTATCCAATTGTTTATTATATAATTAGATATCGAAAGTCTGTTGTTCGAACTAATCTCGAAAAGTCATTTCCAGATAAAACTCAAAAAGAGCTTAGAAAAATTGAGCGTCGGTTTTACCGTTTCTTTTGTGATTTATTCTTGGAAACTTTGTATGAGATTAATATTAGTGAAGCTGAAATAAAACGTCGGTTTTCGTTTGTTAATATCGAGGGGCTTCTTGAACAACATGCTGGAGGAAAAGGCATTCTAATAATGACTGCTCATTATGGAAACTGGGAATGGGGCATGAATTTTCCCTTGTTTATAGCTGAAAAAATTATATCTTGTCAAATTTACAAAGGACTATCGAATAAACAATTTGATAGATTTATGTATAATTTACGAGCTAAGTACGGCGGAATAAATGTTGAAAAACGCGAATTACTGCGTACAATGATCAAATACAAATCAGGAAATGATCAGGGCATTTATTGGATGATTTCCGATCAAACTCCTGCTGCTCAAAAAATACATTATTGGACAGAATTTTTACATCAAGATACTCCAACGTTAACAGGTACTGAACAATTAGCCAGAAAATTTGATTATGCTGTTTTTTATGCGGAAATAAAACGCATTAAAAGAGGCTATTATCAATGTGAGCTAATTCCTATTACACTGAAATCAGCTCAAACTACAGAGTTTGAAATCACCGAGAAGTATATGAGAATGCTTCAAAAAACAATTGAAGATGAACCTGAATATTGGCTATGGTCGCACAGACGTTGGAAATATACCCGGAATTAATTTCAATATAATTAAAAAAACACTCACAAATTTTTTATGACTACAGCTGTTGTTATTCTTAACTGGAATGGAGAAAAATATTTAGAACAGTTCCTCCCGATTCTCATTGAAAACACTAAACTCTCAGGATCTGAAATTATTATAGCTGATAACGCATCAACAGATTCGTCATTATTGATTTTACAGGAGAAATTTCCGACTATAAGAACTGTGGTTCTGGATAAAAATTATGGTTTTGCCGGAGGGTATAACAAAGCTTTGGCTCAGATAGAAGCCGATTATTATGTATTGCTAAATTCAGACGTAGAAGTAATGTCAAATTGGTTGGAGCCATTAATAACTTACATGGATAAGCATGCCGATGTTGCTGCTTGCCAACCTAAAATTCGTTCATATTTTAATCGGAAATACTTCGAACATGCAGGTGCTGCTGGTGGTTACATCGATCGGTTTGGATTCCCTTTTTGCAGAGGACGTGTTTTGGGAACTGCAGAAGAGGATAAAGGTCAATATGATAATATTACTGACATTTTTTGGGCTACAGGTGCTTGTCTGCTTGTTCGTTCGAAAACTTTTTGGACCGTGGGAGGATTAGACGATGATTTTTTTGCTCACATGGAGGAAATTGACCTTTGCTGGCGATTAAAAAGTAGAGGATATCGTATCGTTTGTATCCCGGAAAGTACTGTGTTTCACGTTGGAGGGGGAACTTTAAATGTGGAAAATCCTTATAAAACTTATTTGAATTTCAGAAATAATCTATTAATGCTTTACAAAAATTTGCCTGCTAAATTATTGAAAGATACTATGTTCTGGAGAATGATATTTGATTATATTGCTGCCATTCAATTGTTTGTTACGGGAAAACCAAAAAATGCTATTAGTGTATTTAAAGCACGTTCTGATTTTAAACGTATGCAACCAAACTTTGAAGAAAAACGCAAACAAAACATATTATATTCAACTTCTGATAATTATTCGGATATCCTGCAAAAGAGTATTGTGATTGAATATTTTTTAAAAGGCAAGAAAACATTTGATTCTTTGTATAGATAAATATATCAATACTATAACAATAAAAAAAACGAGCCATACGACTCGTTTTTTTTTATTGTTATAACTTGTAATTAACCACATCTTGAATATCCACAGCTGCTACATTTTAAACAGCCTTCTTGATAAACCAATGTCTTTTGACCACATTCCGGACAAGGTTGCTCTTTGATTTGTGTTCCATCCGGAATATATTTCTTTAAAGCACGTTCAACTCCTACTTTCCATGTATTTATGGATTCGCTGTCTAATTGCAGACCTGACACCAGTTTAATTACCTGATCGATAGGCATTCCGTAGCGTAGTACACCCGAAATAAGTTTAGCATAATTCCAAAACTCTTTGTCGAATTTATGGGATAAACCTTCTACAGTTGTTTTATAACCTCGTTTGTTTACGAATTGGAAGTCGTACCGTTTATTGCCACTTTCGTCGACAGTTTTAATGATTTTTCCTTCGGTAACTGTCTTGGGAAGCAAAATACCTTCTTCATCATCAGCCAACCCGGTAAAGATTTCGTACGGCCGACCATTAGTTGATAATCCTACAAATGCAATCCACTTATCTTTAGCATTTTGGAAACGAACAATGTCACAATCAAGCTCTTTTGGTCTGATTACATGGTCGCCCTCATAGCAAAAACAATTTTCTTTTCTTTCGTCCTTTTTTTCTTCTTTTTTCTCATCAACTGCAATAAGAACCCCGGCACGAGACCCATCTCTATACACAGTTACTCCTTTACAACCACAACGCCATGCTTCTTCGTACAGTTTACCTACAAGTTCTTCAGTAGCATCTGCAGGCAAATTTATTGTAACGCTGATTGAGTGATCGACCCATTTTTGAATGCGTCCTTGCATTTGAACTTTTTTTAGCCAATCAACATCATTTGCTGTTGCTTTATAATATGGAGATTTAGCAACGATTTCTTCAACTTCTTCTTTGGTATAGTGTTTTGTAGTAGAATAATTGTTTGCCACCATCCAGGTTACAAATTTGTGATGAAAAACTACGTATTCTTCCCAGGAATCACCATTTTCATCGATAAAATCTACCCGAACATTTTTATCGTTAGGATTTACTTTCCGTCTTCTGGTATAGACAGGCATAAATACAGGTTCTA
>Ga0302288_1000505_pt1 | contig 31026 bp, 29 predicted proteins | sample III_Fen_N1_1_FD_194549 | JGI IMG/M metagenome (GOLD analysis project Ga0302288, IMG submission 194549) | Peat permafrost microbial communities from Stordalen Mire near Abisko, Sweden - III_Fen_N1_1 | ecosystem: Environmental > Terrestrial > Soil > Wetlands > Permafrost | place: Sweden: Abisko...
TTATATATGAATCTACGGTTTATCCTGGTTGTACAGAAGATGACTGTGTGCCGGTAATTGAAAAGGTAAGCGGATTAAAATATAACGAAGATTTTTATTGTGGCTATTCACCCGAACGTATTAATCCTGGGGATAAATCTAGAACTGTAGTTGATATTAAAAAAATCACTTCAGGGTCAAATCCTGTTATAGCTCAGACTGTTAATGAGCTTTATAAAACAATCATAAAAGCAGGAACTCATCAAGCATCGAGTATTCGTGTTGCTGAAGCTGCAAAAGTTATTGAAAATGCTCAGCGTGATATAAATATTGCTTTTGTAAACGAATTAGCAATTATTTTTCATCGTATGGGAATTGATTCAAAAGAAGTTCTTGAAGCTGCAGGAACAAAATGGAACTTTTTGCCATTTCATCCCGGTTTAGTTGGAGGACATTGCATAGGTGTCGATCCATATTATTTAACCCATAAAGCTCAAGAAGTTGGCTATCATCCTGAAATTATTCTTGCAGGTCGTCGCCTAAACGATAATATGGGAATTTATGTGGCAAGTCGCCTTTTAAAACTTATGATTAAGAAAGGAATTGGTATTTCTAAAAGTAGAGTTTTAGTTCTTGGTATCACGTTTAAAGAAAATTGTCCAGATATTAGAAATACTCGAATTACAGATATAATAGCTGAATTAAATGAATATGGCTGTGATGTGTCTGTGTACGACCCAATAGCTAATTCCGAAGATGTAGTTCGTGAATATAATTTAAATGTAGTTTCAAGCCCTGAAGGAGATTATGATGCAATTGTTTTAGCGGTTGCTCATAACGAATTTAAACATTTAAACGTAAAGAAAATGGTAAAGAAAAATCATGTTATTTTTGATGTTAAAAGTTTTTTACCAAAACATTTATGCGACGAAAGATTATAATTTAAGCAAAAATCTCGACTGTAAAAAGGACATACAATTTCTGTATGTCCTTTTTTATTTTATTACATTTGCTAACTCAAAAATATTTATATGATAAAATCAATGACCGGTTTTGGAAGGTCAACATGCGAACTTCCTTCAAAAAATGTAGTAATCGAAATAAAATCGCTGAACAGCAAACAACTCGATTTGAATTTGAAGATGCCTTATCTTTATAAAGAAAAGGAATTTGAAGTTAGAGGTTTTGTTTCTGAAAAAATGATTCGTGGGAAAGTCGATTTCTCAATCTTTTTTGAACATAAAGCAGTTGAAGTTACCAAAGAAATTAATAAACCGATTGCAATAGCATATTATAATCAAATAAAAGCGTTGGCTCAAGAATGTGGCGATGACACAACAAACATATTGCCTATAGTACTAAGAATTCCTGAAGTATTTAATGCAAATACCGAAATTCAAAAGCTTGATGATGTTGAATGGGCTATTGTTATAAAAGGAATTCAAGATGCAATTTCGCAACTCGATAATTTTAGAACAACAGAAGGACAAGCTCTTGAAAATGATTTAAGAAAAAACATCACAACCATTTTAGAAAAGAAAAATGCTCTTGAGCCATTTGAAAAAGATAGAATAGTTCGTTACCGTCAACGTTTAATGACATTTCTTGAAGATAATGTTGGAAAAGAACATGTCGATCAGAATCGCTTCGAACAAGAGTTGATTTTTATGCTTGAGAAATTAGATATTAACGAAGAAAAAGTTCGCTTAAGTCAACATTGCAAATATTTTGAAGAAACACTTGTTGGTGAAGATCAACCAGGTCGTAAGCTTGGTTTTATTTCTCAGGAAATAGGTCGAGAAATAAATACAATCGGATCAAAATCGAACGATGCCGAAATGCAAAAGCTTGTTGTTCAAATGAAAGATGAACTAGAAAGAGTTAAAGAACAAGTATTAAATGTGCTTTAATATTTTTTAGTTAATAAAAAAGGAATCAATAAGCAGTTGATATAAAAAAAGAAACGAATGAATAAAATGATAATTTTTTCAGCACCATCGGGAGCTGGCAAGAGTACCATAATTTCGCATTTATTAAAAAATGGATTTGGGTTAGAGTTTTCCATTTCAGCTACAACAAGAGCTGCACGTGGAACTGAAAAACACGGAGTTGAATATTATTTCCTTTCGGTTGACGATTTCGAAAAGCAAATTGCCAACGATGGATTTGTAGAATTTGAACAAGTGTATGAAGGTCGATATTATGGCACATTAAAAAGTGAATTAACACGAATCTGGGAAAAAGGAAATGTCGTTTTATTTGATGTAGATGTTGTTGGAGGCATTAATCTTAAAAAGAAATTTGGAGATCAAGCATTATCAATATTTGTGCAACCACCATCGGTTGAGGAACTTCGTAAACGATTGATTGGTAGAAGTACCGATAGTTCTGAAGAAATTGAAAAACGTATTGCAAAAGCAGAATTAGAATTAAGTTATGCTTCGCAATTCGACAAAATCATAATAAACGATAATCTTTCAGAAGCATTTATTCAAGCCAATGCAATTTTAACTGAATTTATAGCTTCTAACAATTCAAAATAGCAGAAATGAAAATTGGCTTGTATTTCGGATCATTCAATCCAATTCATATTGGACATTTAGCTATTGCAAATTATATAGTTGAATTTTCCGATATCGAGCAATTATGGTTTATGGTATCGCCCCAAAACCCTTTAAAACAACAAGCTACATTATTGGCCGATCATCATCGATACGAAATGGTTTATCTTGCAATAGAGGAATATCCTAAATTTCGAGCATCTAATTTCGAATTTTCTTTACCAAAACCATCTTATACAATAAATACTTTAACTCATTTACAAGAAAAATATCCAATGCACGAGTTTGTGCTCATTCTGGGATCGGACAGTTTAGAAACCTTGCATAAATGGAAGAACTACGAATTACTACTTGAAAAATTTAGCATAATTGTATATCCACGACCCGATTATAAAAAATGTGAGTTTGAAAATCACCCACATGTTGCAATGATTGAAGCTCCATTGATGGAAATTTCAGCCAGTTTTATTCGCAATTCTATAAAATCTGGTAAAAACATTAAAGCATTTTTACCTCCTAAAGTCTGGGAATATATGGATGAAATGAACTTTTATCGAAAATAATACACAATTAACCTTTTTCCGCCTTTATTTCTTTATTATATTTGCCAATATCAAAAGTAATTTAAAATTTCTGATTTGTTAATACTCTATTTCGAAGGCATACTTTTAGGACTATCTGTTTCAATACCTTTGGGGCCAATTGGAATAATTTGTCTGCACCGTACATTGAGTCGCGGACGCATCTCCGGTTTTGTTTCAGGACTAGGTGCTGCTGTTGCCGATACCTTTTTCGCTGCAGTTGCTGGATTTGGATTAAGTGTATTTCTTAAATTTTTTACCGAACAAAAATTCTATCTTACTCTTGGCGGAGGATTGGTTTTGATTATTTTGGGAATTTTCCTTTTCTTTTCGAATACCATTAAACAAGCACGACAACAACAAAAAAGCAATAAACTTCTTAGCGATTTTATATCCGTTTTCTTTTTGACAATATCAAATCCTTTGACAATTCTGTTTTTTACAGCAATGCTATCAGGATTCAACATCCTCGACGATGGTTCTTTTGATAAAACAGCTCTCGCAATTTTTGGGATATTCTCTGGAGCAATGCTTTGGTGGTTTACTTTAACAACACTGGTAAATCTTTTCCGCCGCAAATTCCGTTTACGTCGTTTGTGGTATCTAAACAGAATTACTGCCGTTTTAATCATTGTATTCGGTATCTTTGCTTTAGTTAGTGCGTTTTATCGCAAATAATTCCCCCATATGATTAAAAGTGAAACTATTTGTGCTATAGCTACTGCTCCGGGTAGTGCTGCTATTGCAATGGTAAGAGTTAGTGGTAGCGAAACATTTTCCATTATTTTCAAGATTTTTAAAGCTGCATCTAAATCATTTTCTATTGATTTAGTTAAAGGAAATACTATTCATTTTGGGAGAATTTTTAAAGACGATGCTATTATAGATGAGGTATTATTATCCGTTTTTAAAGCACCTCATTCATATACATCGGAAGATAGTGTTGAAATAACATGCCATGCTTCATCATATATTCAAAAGGAAATAATCAAACTTTTAATTGCTAATGGAGCTCGATTAGCCGATCCAGGTGAATTTACCATGCGTTCGTTTATGAATGGTAAAATGGACTTATCGCAAGCCGAAGCTGTGGCCGATTTAATTGCTTCACAATCGGAAGCATCACACCGATTGGCTTTATCGCAACTTCGTGGAGGTTATGCTTCATCATTAAATACATTACGCGAAAAACTATTAAAATTCTCATCGCTTATCGAATTAGAACTCGATTTTAGTGAGGAAGATGTTGAATTTGCCGATAGAACAACCTTAGTTGCATTATGTGTTGAAATAAAAGATACTATTGCATCATTAGTTGATTCTTTTAGTACAGGAAATGCCGTTAAAAATGGGATTCCTGTTGCAATTGTAGGTGAACCTAATGTTGGGAAATCAACATTATTAAATGCTCTTTTAAACGAAGAACGTGCCATTGTTAGTGAAATTCCTGGAACAACACGAGATACAATAGAAGATTATTTGACAATTCAAGGTGTTCAATTCCGTTTTATTGATACTGCTGGTATTCGCCACACAACAGATGCAATTGAAAATATTGGAATTAAGAAAACATTCGAAAAAATAGGCGAAGCTTCAATAATATTGCTTTTAGCTGATGCTAAAGACAGTTTTGACTCGATTCAAAATCGATTACTTGATGTTCAATCGAAAATACAATCGAAAGCAAAACTATGTTTGATACTTAATAAAATTGACACGGTAGATACTGAACAACTAGAATCGTTACTATCAAAAATACAGCTACTACATGTTGCTCAAGAAATAATAACTATTTCGGCAAAACAAGGTATTCACATTAAACAACTTAAAGAAGCATTAGTTGAAACCGTTAATCTCGGAGTTCTCAGTCAACACGATTCGGTTGTAACAAATGCTCGCCATCACGAAGCCTTAACACATGCATTAGAAAGTATTTTAAATGTCGAAAATGGCCTTAAATCTGGATTAAGCGGTGATTTGGTTGCATTAGAAATACGTCAAGTTTTATATTATCTCGGTTCCATAACTGGTCAAATCACTAATGACGAGACCTTAGGATTTATTTTCCATAACTTTTGTATCGGAAAGTAATTACTCCAACAAATCCGGTCTTAATCTTTTGGTCTTTTCTAAGGCTTGCTCCATTTTCCATTTATCAACTAGTTTATCGTTGCCCGATAGTAAAATTTCGGGAACAGACCATTCATTATATATTTCGGGACGTGAATATACTGGTGGTGCAAGCAAATTATCTTGAAACGAATCGGAAAGTGCCGATTGAATATCGGAAATTGCACCTGGAATTAATCGAACTAAAGCATCGGTAACAACAGCTGCAGCAAGTTCTCCGCCCGAAATTACATAATCGCCAATTGAAATTTCTTTTGTAATTAAATAATCTCTAACTCTTTGGTCAACACCTTTGTAGTGACCACATAGAATCATTATATTTTCTTTTATTGATAAAGTATTGGCTTCGGCTTGCGAAAAACGTTCACCATCGGGAGTCATATAAATAATTTCATCGTACTGGCGTTGGCTTGTCAAACTTTCAATACATCTATGAATTGGTTCAACTTGCATTACCATTCCAGCTTCACCACTAAAAGCATAATCATCAACACGTTTATGTTTATTTGTTGAGAAATCACGAATGTTGTGAATATGAATATCGACGATTTGTTTCGTAATAGCACGTTTAACAATTGAACTTGTAAATGGCCCGTCAAACATTTCGGGGAAAATGGTGAGAATGTCTATTCGCATCGTTTTATTTTTTTTACAAAGATATTAAAGACTTCTTGTTACAATATGCTTTTAGAATTATTTTGGGCATTATTATTGTAATGAAATAATAAACTCGTGTAAGCAACTGTTCTGATAAGAAAAACTTGCAAAGGAGTGTTTTTATTTTGTATATTGCATGCTCATTTCAAAAATGAATTTTTAAAAGCTAAATGCTATGAAAAAAGCTTTGTTAACAGTATCTATTTTGTTTTTTGCGGTTATGGCTTATTGCCAACCACCCGTATTGTTGAGCGAATTAGAGAAAATAGATAAGCTCTATTATCAAGGAGGGAAACCTTTTTCTGGTTCATGTTATGAAAAACATGAAAACGGTAAAATAGCTATAAAAGGTCAAATGAAAAACGGTAAAAAAGAGGGTTCTTGGATTTACTGGTATTCTGATGGACAAAAACGTCGCGAAACGAATTATATTGAAAATAAAAAAGAAGGCTTAACGTATTATTGGTACGAAAATGGCCAAAAGCAAAAGGAAATAATGTTTAAACAAGATAAAAACATTGACCAAAAGCTTTGGGATGAACTTGGTAATCGTATGCCAAATCCTTCATTTGTTTCAACTACAGACTAGCATTTATAAATATTCGGGAGTTAAATCTTTATGCGCATTGCAGTTCTCGACCTAGGAACAAATACTTTTAATCTCCTTATTGTTGACCTATTAGCAGATGGCAACACTCATAAAATCTTTAACGAAAAGCTAGCACCCAAAATTGGCTTAGGTGGTATTAACGATCATGTTATTGTTCCCGAAGCCTTTGAACGAGGAATGCACAGTTTGACTATTCAAAAAAACATTCTCGAAACATATAAGCCCGATAGAACTTTTATCTTTGGAACTTCAGCATTGCGAAATGCAAAAAATGCTTCGGATTTTGTTCAAGCTGTTCATGAAAATTTAGGTTTAGAAATTCATATTATTTCGGGTGAACGAGAAGCAGAGTTCATATATCATGGCAATAAGTTAGCTTACGATTGGGGAGATGAAATAGGCCTTATTTTAGATATCGGCGGTGGTAGTAACGAATTTATAATTGCGAATAATAAGCAAATATTTTGGAAACAAAGTTTTGAAATAGGCATGTCGCGTTTGTTGCAATTATTTAATCCAAGCGATCCATTTAGTGAAAAGGATATTGCTAACATCGAAGCTTATGTTAATTCAAAACTTACTGATTTATTTGATGCTTGTAAAAAATACAACCCATCATTTTTGATAGGTTCGTCGGGTGCTTTTGATACATTTCGAGATATGATAGTTGCCGAAAAACAATTAGCTAAATCAAATTTACCTTTTTTCGAAATTAATTATACCGACTATTCTCCCTTGAAACATAAAATTGTAACATATTCACAACAAAACTTGATTCGAGTTCCAGGAATGGATCCAATGAGGGTCGATATGATTGGTATAGCAGCGATATTTGTTGATTTTATTATGCGTACCTTTGCATTTTCAAAAATGGTTCAGTCAAGCTATTCGTTGAAAGAAGGGGTTATTGATAGTTTAATTAGAAACGATTTGTAATTATATAATGGAAGATACCTTTAAACATAAGGGATTACGTAAAAAACTGGTTGAAGAAATCAGAAAAAAAGGAATAACCGACGAACGTGTTTTAAAAGCAATTGATACCGTTCCTCGTCATTGGTTCTTTATGTCGAAAGGTATTGAGGATTATGCGTATGTCGATAAAGCATTTCCAATTAAGGCTGGTCAAACTATTTCACAACCCTATACTGTTGCTTTTCAATCGCAATTGTTAAATATTAAACGTGGTGATAAAGTTTTGGAAATAGGTACAGGTTCTGGATATCAAGCTGCAATTTTAGTTGAATTGGGGGCAAAAGTTTATACTATAGAACGTCAAAAGGATTTGTATATTCACACAAGTCAACTTTTACCGCTACTTGGATTTCATCTTCAAACATTTTTAGGTGATGGATATAAAGGTTTGCCAAATTATGGTCCTTTCGATAAAATTATTATAACAGCAGCACCACCCGAAATACCTCAAGCATTGTTAAGTCAATTAAAAATTGGAGGAAAACTTATTGCTCCTGTTGGCGATAACGATGTTCAAACGATGCGTGAATTAACTCGTAAGTCGGAACTTGAATTTGAAATTGAAGATCATGGTGCGTTTTCGTTTGTTCCAATGTTAAAAGGAATTGGCGATAATAAATAAAAGTATTCATCTATTAAACCTAATATAATGGAAATAAAAGCATTTCAATTTAGTCCCTTTGCCGAAAATACGTATCTTCTGTATGATTCAACAAAAGAAGCTGTATTAATTGATCCAGGCTGTTATTATCCCGAAGAAAAACAAACTTTGTCTGATTTCATTTCAATTAATTCGTTGAAATTAACAAAAGTCTTATATACTCATTGTCACCTCGATCATGCATTTGGTTCTAATTATATTTCGAATACATATAAAGGAATACCATTTTTAGCTCATCAAGCTGAACAACTGTTTATTGAATCAGCTTTGGTCCATGCACAAAGCTTTGGTTTAACAATGGAGCAACCACCACCGATTACACAATTTATTTCCGATGGAGAACTAATCAAATTTGGCGAAACTGAATTGCATGTTATATTCGTACCAGGACATTCACCTGGAGGTGTTAGTTTTTATAATGAGAAAACGGGAGATTTATTCCCTGGTGATATTCTTTTTCAAGGTAGTGTAGGTCGTTCTGATTTTCCAGGAGGAAATCATGCAACACTAATTAGTGGTATCAAAACAAAATTGATGACTTTGCCTGAAAATGTTGTTGTATATCCTGGTCATGGTGAATATACAACCATAGGAAATGAAAAAGCATTAAATCAATTTTTACTATAAAAGTAAATGGCAATTATCTTACATATCGAAACAGCTACACCTGTTTGTTCTGTTGCAATTGGCATTGATGGGAAATGTATTTCATTTAAAGAAATTGTAAAGGAAAATTCACATTCGTCATTATTAACAGTAATGATTGATGAACTTTTAAAGGAACAAAATCTTTTACCCAACGATTTACAAGCTATTGCTGTAAGTAATGGGCCAGGATCGTATACTGGATTACGAATTGGAGCTTCTGTGGCAAAAGGAATGTCGTATGCATTAGATATTCCTATAATAACTGTTTCGACTCTAAAAGCTATGGCATGGGGAATTCGTGAAAGCTTTGGCAAAAATCAAAACACTCTCTATTGTCCAATGATTGATGCAAGACGTATGGAAGTATATGCTTCAATGGTTGATGACAATATGCAAACAACAATGGACGATATTCCTGTAATTCTTGATGAGCAAACTTTTGTTGATATTTTAGCAAATAAAACAGTTGTTTTTGCTGGTGATGGAAGTGTAAAAGCAAAATCGATAATAGAACATGATAATGCTCGTTTTATTGAGGTTCAAGCTTCGGCTCGCTGGATGTGTGAATTGTCGGAACAAGCATATAAAGAACAAACTTTTGCCGATACTGCATATTTTACTCCTTTTTATTTAAAAGAATTTCAAACAACTGTACCTCGTAAAAAGGTTTAATACATAGCTTGAAATGAACGAAAAGGTATTAAAAGTCAGTGTTCATGTAATTGCATGGCTGGTATTTTTTACATTACCTTTTGTGCTATTGCCTAAAATGAGTATTCGTTTGGACATGCTCGTGATGGGATTGTTGCCAAATTTGGTTCTGATCGTTTATTTTTATACCAATTTGCATATATTTGTTCCTCGATTTCTATTGAAGAACAAAAGGCTAGTTTTTATAATAATTACCATTATATCTGCTATTTTAATCTCATTGTTATTGCCTCATCCCGATATGAAACATCATATTGATGGACAAATGAGACCAGAACATTTCGAAAAATTTAATAATAATGAAATGCCTCCTCGGCCTAAATTTTTCCTTCCTTTTGTTTCTATTTCATTATTCTTGTTGGTATTTATTTTAAGTACTGGTATTAAATTATTGGAAGAATTATTTGACGCACGTCAGAAAAAACAACTTGCCGAAACTGCAAAATCAAAAGCTGAACTTGCAACATTAAAAGCTCAGATCAATCCCCATTTTCTGTTTAATACCTTAAATGGGATTTATTCGTTATCAATAGAAAATTCACCAAAGACATCAGATGCTATTATGCGATTGTCGGGTATGATGCGTTATATTTTAACTGAATCGGAATCGGAATTTGTTCCTTTATCTGTTGAATTAGATTATTTAAAACAATATATTGAATTGCAGGAATTACGATTGACTGATAAAACAAAAGTATTGATTTCTTTTGAAGGTGATTTTACTGTGTTAACAATTGCTCCTTTACTTTTGGAACCTTTTGTGGAAAATGCTTTTAAATATGGCGTTAGTACTTCCGAAACTTCAACTATAGAAATAAATATCAATATTGATAATTCTAAAATACTATTTTCGGTTAAAAATCGTTCGTTTTCCAATGGTGTTGATACATCAAAAATGGGTATACAAAATGTAAGGCAACGTCTTCAGTTATTGTATCCCCAAAAACATCAGTTAAGTATTACTCAACTCGATGGATTTTATAATGTAGAATTGGAAATAAATACCCTATGATAATAAAGTGTTTAGCACTTGATGATGAACCACCAGCATTAAAAATTATTGCAGAATATTGTTCTCGAATACCTTATTTGAATTTAGAATCAAGTTTAAATAATCCATTCGAAGCTATTCAACAAATTAAATATAATAAACCCGATTTATTATTTCTAGATATTTCTATGCCTGGAATTGATGGATTAAATATTGTGAAAAGTTTAGAGTATAATCCTTTGGTTGTTTTTTCAACAGCTTATAGTCGTTATGCTGTCGAAGGGTTTGAGCTTGATGCTGTCGATTTTTTATTGAAGCCATATTCTTTCGAACGTTTTGAAAAAGCAGTTCTTAAAGCACGAAAATTAATTGAGTTAACTACTACAGTTCATAAACCAAATGAAGATGATTGTTTGTTAGTGAAGATTGATTATCAAAATGTTAAAATTTCTTTTGCTGATATTGTTTATATTGAAGCATTAGATAATTACGTGAAAATATATACTTTCGAAAAGTGTTTTATTACATTATTAAATTTAAAGTCGATTTATGTTAAATTACCAGAAAATCAGTTTTTAAGAATACATAAATCGTTTATCGTTTCATTGTTCCAAATTTCGCATTTTACGCACGAAAACGTTAGTCTAGGAAAATATTCAGTTCCAATTGGTAGAACATATTTACAAAACTTTTTAGATACTACTAAAAGATAATAAATCCAAAAATTCTTTCCCCCTTACTTTTTTGTTGTTTACCCAAAAGCTATGTAATGCCAATTTATTCGTAATACTTTCGCCGAAAATGGTAAAGTATTTATGATTAAAAAAGGATTTTTGGGATTAGTCTTTCTTATTGTATCAGTAGTTCAAGCGAAATCGCAAACTGCTTTAGATTCAATTAAGGTTAATGAATATTATTATGGGGTAAATCTCTATAAAGTACTTATGCAGCTTAAAATAAAATATAATGCTGCAATTGTTGTCGATTCTGAATTGGTTTCTCCTTATAGAGTTAGTACATTATTGACTAATACAAGTTTGAGAATGTCACTCAATGTTATATTTGCAGATCAGAAAACATTGAACTGGAAACTCGATAGCTTAAATCGTATACGTATTGTGATGAAAACTCCTGAAGAAATGTCGAAAGTGAAAGACGACGAAAGGGGACCTAAAACAGCTGCAATTGTTGTTGAAAATAAGCGATATTTTGGTAGATCTCAAAAAACTGACATTACTATTTCGGGCGTAATAAAAGATGCTTTTTCGGGTGAAGCTTTACCTTTTGCTACTGTTAATATAAAGGGGACTCAAAAGGCTACTGTTACAAATGTTGACGGATATTTTACTCTTTTTAAAGTTCCAACCGATACTTCAACAATTACAGTTAGTTATGTGGGTTATCAAAATTTCGATTTTTATTTAAATCCTTCAATGAAACTTTCTCGAATATTAATTCCTATTGTTCAAGCTAATACTCAAATCGAAGAAGTAACCGTAATGAGTCAGAGGAATAATGTTTTACAGGCTTCAGAAGGGGTAAGTGAAATGAAAATGTCGCCGATTAAATTGGGCGAATTACCATCACTAGGAGACAAAGATGTGTTTCGTGCATTTCAGCTAATGCCGGGTGTTAGTTGTGCAAATGAAGCTTCGTCTGGTTTATACGTTAGAGGTGGAACTCCCGATCAAAATTTAATTCTATTTGATGGTTTTACTGTTTATAATCAAGAACATTTATATGGAATGTTTAGTGCATTTAACTCAAATGCTATTAAAGATGTGACATTGTTTAAAGGTGGCTTTGAAGCAAAATATGGAGGACGAATTTCAAGCGTTGTTGATATTGTTGGAAAAACAGGAAATTCAAAAGTTTTTAATGCTGGAGTTGATGCTAGTTTTTTAGGTATTAATGCATATGTTGAGGTCCCTTTAAATGAAAAAGGATCTGTTTTCTTGTCTGGACGACGTACGTATCAAACATTTCTATACGATAAATTGTTTAATGCATTTAGTAAAACATCTACTAGTTCACAACCAGAGGGTGCTCCTTCTGGAATGAAACGCCCCGATGCAATGGGAATTAGTTCAGAAGAAACAAAACCAAAATCGTATTTTTATGATCTTAACGGAAAAATAACCTATAATCTCTCACCGAAAGATCTTGTTTCATTAAGTGTTTTTAATGGTCAAGATAATCTTGATAACTCAAATTCTTATAGTAGGATGGGGGGCGGTGCTTCTGTTGGAGGTTCAAATAGCGATCTTTCGAAATGGGGAAACTGGGGAAGTAGTTTAAAATGGTCGAGGAAAAGTAGCGACTTTTTTTATTCAAACAATTTGATTTCATTCTCAAATTATTATAGTAATAGAGATAAATCGAATGAACGATTTGTGTTGAAAAACGATACTTCAAAGCAATTCAATAGTGGAAGTACTGAAACTAATAAGTTGTATGATTTCTCATTTAAATCGGATAATGAGTATAAATTTAGTCAAACAAATCAATTAGAGTTTGGATTGCATGCTACCGAGTATAGAATAAAATATGATTATAATACTGACGATACAACTATTTTAAAAATCAATAATAATGCATTCCTCTGTGCTGGTTATGTACAAGATCGATTAACTTTAGCTAAGAAGTTGCATGTATTGCCAGGGATTCGTTTAAGCTATTATCAACTATCTAATAGATTATATTGGGAACCTCGCTTTCAAACATCATATGATTTAACTAAAAAAGTTAAACTTAAAGCGTCGTGGGGAACATTTTATCAATTTGCCAATAGAATTATTCGTGAAGATATTTCATCGGGTAGTCGCGATATTTGGATTTTATCTGATAATAAAACAGTTCCAATCAGTAAATCGATACATTATATAGCTGGGGCAAGTTACGAAACTGGCGATTGGCTCTTTGATGCTGAAGCATATTATAAAAACATTTCAGGCTTAAGTGAATATACGTTGCGTTTTCAACGACGAGGACTCGATTATAGTCAATTGTTTTATGAAGGTTCGGGGCATTCACGTGGGCTAGATTTATTAGTACAAAAGAAATTTGGAAATTACACCGGTTGGGTAGGTTATACTTATGGTCAAACACGATACAAATTCGATGTTTATGGAAGTTCTTATTTCCCAGCTTCGCACGATGTAACAAATGAATTTAAATTTGTTAATACCTATACTATTGGTCGATGGGTTTTTGCTGCAACGTGGATTTATACAACCGGAAAACCTTATACTTCACCAGTTGGGACATTTAGTATTACGCAGCCCGATGGAACAGTTAAAAATTATACGGTAACAAGTTCAAAAAACGCATCACGCTATCCCGATTATCATCGACTTGATATTGCTGTTAAATATAAATTCTTAATTGGTGATATGATAAAAAGTGAAGTTGGACTTTCTATATTCAATGTTTATAATAGAAAAAATATTTGGTATAAAGAATATACTTTCGACGAAACGGGTTTAACCGAAACCAATGTAACATTACTTGGATTTACTCCAAATTTAACCTTAAGTTTCAAATTAAAATAATGTAAATATGAAAACGAAATTAATCTATATAGCATTATTAAGCATTTTTATTCTTTCATGCGAAAAAGATGTTTTAGTTACAAGTAATACAAAGAATACTCCAGTTATTGAATCATTTATTGTATCAGGAACAGATTCGATTGTTGTAAATATTTCAACATTAAAACCTTATTCTAATGATACTTTAGATACCGCTGAACCAATTTCAGGATTAAAACTATATATTAATAATATTGTTATGAAAGAAGCTTCATCTGGAGTTTATTATTATGCATCAAAATCAATAGTTGTTAAACCTAAGGATACGTTTAATATAAAACTTACCTATAATAATGTTGATATTAAATCCCAGACTATAGTTCCATCGAAACCAATTGATTTTGCAATTTCAACCGATACCGTTAAAGTGAAACAAGTTACAACATCTAGTTTTGGTCCAGGTCCAGATTCGTTTGTAAACTTAGAATTAACATGGGACAATTCTGCTGACGATTATCATTTTTTAGTTATCGAATGGCTCGATAAATCAAGAATTTATACAAATACACTGATGTCGCCTGATGATATAAAAACGAAGCGTTTAACTCCAGCCAATCAGGATGATACGTATAATATTAATCAAATGGAACTGGGATTGTATGGAAAATATCGTGCAGTATTATGTACCATTAATAAAGAATATTATGATTTATTAGAAACTACAAATCTTAATTCTAATAATATGGCAAATCCACCAAGTAATGTTACAAATGGATGGGGGTTATTTACTTCAATGAGTACTGATACTCTCTATTTCTGGGTTCTTAAAAAATAAATAGAAACATTCACCAAGTGATTTTTGTCGTTTACCAATTTTTTTGAAATATAGAATCTAAGGTATGTATTTTTATAACTGTTTTCAGGTTACTAATAGTTGTTTGGGAGTCTGTCATTGAAAGGTGGCAGGCTCTTTTTTATGGACATTATTCTTTATAGATTTCTTGTATTACCAATCCCGCAATAGTAAATCCAAAGATTGCTGTGATATGAGCCATTGTACCATTTATTACTGCTTTTGTGCTACACCATTCATGTTCTGCTAATGAAGGATCACCTTCAATCATTTGCGATTTTGGGCATAAACATTTATCAGTTCCACACGATGCTCCTGCACCTTTGTTTTCCAATACCTCGTCGCTATAAACACATAGAAATGGTTTCGCAGGCATATCTCCTTTTTTAATCATTTTACGAAGTCTTGCTCCAAGCGGACAACCACTCACTTTCCAAAATTCTGCTGTTTTAATTCTTGATGGATCTATTTTTAATGAAGCACCCATTGACGATATAAAGAATGCATTTGTGCGTGTTGCTTTTCTAATTAAATGCATCTTACTACCTAAGCTATCAATAGCATCTATAATAAAATCGTATGAGTCAAGCTCAAAATCATCATGACTAGCTTCATTATAAATCTTTTGAAGAGCCGTAATGTTTGCTTCGGGATTTATTTCAAGCAAACGTTTTTTTAACGATTCAGTTTTTACTTGTCCAACTGTTTGTACTGTTGCATGTAGTTGTCTGTTGATATTTGTAATACAAACTCTATCAGAATCTACAATCGTGATATTTTTAATTCCAGAACGAACTAAACTTTCTGCACACCAACTTCCAACACCGCCAATGCCAATAATAATTACCCGTTTTTGTTTGATACGATTCATTATCTCGTCGCCTAAAAGCAATGCCGTACGTTGGAAAATACCTTGTTCTATGCCCATTTGTTAAATTTTGAGCAAAGGTATAAAAAAGCGAGAAAGGAATGAAATACTTGAATTATCTATTCTCGTTTTAATAAAGGCAATAGCACAATATTTGCAATGTTTTCAGCAACAATATTGCCTTCGGTACTAAATGGCCATACAAATAGCGATTTAATTAGATGGGTTTTTCTTATGTTCTCAATTGCAGACAGGGTAAGTTGTTTCGTTATTCCTTTATTTCGATATTCTTTTAAGACTAATGCTGAGCATAAATATAGAGCTTCGTATTTTGCGTTTAAGGGGGTTAGTTCAAAAAGTTGTTTTTCAGAAATATCCTTTTTTATGAATTTAAACATTAATTCCTCTGTTGTTGGAATCAATAAAACCCATGCAATAGGTCCATTCCCTTCATTATATTCTGATATTGTAGAAGGATGAATCTTTTGAAGTTTTAATAATACATCTTCATTGACATCAAGCTGATTATTGTCGTTTTTAGTGTCAAAAACGGAGTCTGCCAATTCTATTAGTCGTTGAAGATTATTCGATTGCACTTATTGTGAAAAGTTTTAGTTCAGTTTGGATAATATAAAGGATTTTAAAGCTTATTCCTTCACATAAATTCGTTTTACTCGTCTAGCAATTGATGTTAGAATTTCATAAGGAATGGTACCTATTTTCAATGCTTGTTCACTTATGGTAAGATCTTTTCCGAAAATAATTACTTCGTCACCTTCTTGAGTATCATTATTTGTGATATCTATCATACATGCATCCATACAAACATTGCCAATAATCGAAGCTCGTTGTCCATTTATTAGTACTTCTCCCACGCCATTACTGAAACGACGGTTTAATCCATCGGCATATCCAATAGGGATAACAGCTATTTTTGATTTCTTTGTTATTTGCCCTTTTCTACTATAACCTACACTTTGCCCTTCTTGTAAGATGCGAATTTGAGAAATACATGTTTTTAATGTACTTATGTGCTGAAGTTTCTCACTTTGAATTGCACTTATGCCATATAATCCAATACCTAAACGAACCATTTCAAATTGTGATTCAGGAAAACGTTCTATGCCCGCGGAATTTAATATATGTCTGTCGATTTGATACGGAAATGCTATTTTAAACTGTTCTGAAATGTTTTTGAATATGCTGATTTGTTTGTTTGTAAATGAATCAAATTGTTCTTCGTCACTTCCTGCAAGATGTGAAAATATTGAAGCAATAGTGATAGATGTTGTTTGTTGAATTCGTTTTATTAACTCGTCAATTTCATCGACAACAAATCCCATTCTTGCCATTCCTGTATCAAATTTTAAATGAATAGGGTAGGTTGTACTTAATTGTGACCTTTCAAGAGCTGTTGTAAATAATGATAATATTCTAAAACTATAAATTTCGGGTTCTAACTGATGTTCAATCATTGTGTCAAATGTTTCTGGTTCTGGATTCATCACCATTATTGGTAAGGTTATTCCAGCGTTTCGAAGTTCAATACCTTCATCAGCAAATGCTACGGCCAAATAATCAACACGATGATGTTGCAATAAATTTGCAATTTCAAAACTACCACTACCATACGAAAATGCTTTAACCATTACAGCAATTTTAGTCTTAGGTTGAAGTAACGATCGGAAATAATTCAAATTATTACTTAATGCATTGAGGTCAACTTCTAAAACCGTTTGATGTAGACGTTGTTCAAGTTCAGTTGTTATCTTCTCAAATGTAAATGCTCGTGCACCCTTAATTAATATTGAACAATTTGAGAAATGATAGTTGGGTAATTGCTCAATAAAATGCTCAGTTGAAAAATAATAATCGCCTTTGTAAAGACCTTTTTGTTTGCATTTAAATAAATCAGGTCCAATTCCAATAAATGAATCAACTTTTTTCTCTTCTAAAATTGAAAATAATGAACCATAAAGCTGGTCGAGTGGTATTCCCGATTGTTGAACATCAGATAGTATAACAACTTTTTTTGCATATTGATTTTGTTGATTTAAAAAATCAAGAGCAATTTTTATACTTTCAAGATCTGAATTATAACTATCGTTTATTATTGTAGTATTGTTGTGTCCTTCCTTTAATTCCAATCGCATTGCAATGGAAGGTAGATGGTTGAATAAATGTTTTTTATCGTTCGAATATCTACCTAAATATGCTAAACAGCTTAAACAACAAATCGCATTTTCTATCGATGCATCATCATTAAAGGGAATCGAAATTGAATCGTTTTTCTCATTACGATTAAAGTGAATAGTACACTCATTCTGAGATTTAATAATCTGCGTCACACAAATATCAGCATCTATTCCTTTAATTGACCATGTAAACGTTTTAGTCTTGCTCTTTTGAATTAGTTCATCGATTTTACTATAATCTTTTGAATAAACAATTACCTCACTATCTTTAAAAAGCTTTAATTTTTCTGAAATTTTTTGTTCTATTGATTCAAAATATTCCTGATGTGCATTGCCAATATTCGTAAAAACTCCAATTGATGGTTTTATGATAGTTTGCAATTTCTCCATCTCTTTAGGTTCCGATATTCCTGCTTCAAAAATTGCTAGTTGATGCGAATTGTTAAGTAAGCTAACGGATAATGGAACACCAATTTGAGAATTATAACTTTTGGGACTTCTAACAATTGAGTAATCGTCAGACAATAAATAATGCAACCATTCTTTTATAATTGTTTTGCCGTTACTTCCAGTAATTCCAATCGTTGGAATAGAAAATTTCTGGCGATGATTAGCCGCAAGTTTTTGTAAAGCTTGAAGAGAATTTATTACAAGAATATAGCCAGCATCTTCATGAATAATTTCGGGTAAATATTCTACTAAAAAGCTACGAACACCTTTTTGATAAAGGCTTTCAATGAAAATATGACTATCATGTTGCTTTCCCTTTATCGCAATAAATAATCCATCTTTGGTCGATACATGATTTCTACTATCAGTAATTAAGGATGAAATACATAAAGTTGAATTGCCTGAAATAGTACCATTAACAATGGACGCAATTTCAATTAAGGAATAATGAATCATGATTTAATCTGTTGTCAAAGTTTTGTGTGAATTGAAAAACAAATGCTTCGACAAGCTCAAATAAATGCTTGAATGTCAATTATCGCCCTGAGCTTGTCGAAAGGCTCGAATTGACATAAAATAAATCTATACTTTATATGCAATCACAAGAATATCATCGATTTGCTCATAGCCAGCTTTCCAATCTTCGATAGCAGAGTCAATTTTTGTATATTGCTCGTGAATAGGTAAGGTATTTATATTCGTAAGTAGTTTTTTGAAGCGTTTGGTAAGGAATTTTTGGTTTTTGGGGCCTCCAAATTGATCAACATAACCATCCGAGAAATTATATAAAATATCGCCAGGTTGTAATTGAATCATAATACTTTCAAATGGATGTGTTTCTGAATAAATACCAATAGGCATTTTGTCTGCTTTCACATGTAATAGTGCACAACCTTTTTGATCTTCTGTTTCAAATATTTCTTGAGTTATACGTCCATTTGTAAACTCTTCCATTATATCTGGATTTTTACGAACGATAAACAAAGGATTATTTGCACCAGCATATTCCAACATCATTGTTTTTTCATCGTAAATGTACATCGAAACGTCCATTCCGTCTTTTTGCTCACCTTTTTTACCCGTTTGTTTAAGCGATGAAATGACATAATCGCGTAATTCATTTAAAACAGCAGCAGCATTTAAATTATCATTTAATTGGTTGGTTATTTCATTTAAAAATGCAGTACCCAACATACTCATGAATGCACCAGGTACACCATGACCAGTACAATCGGCAGCAACAACTATCTTTTTATTGTTTCTTGTTCCAATCCAATAGAAGTCACCACTAACAATATCGCGTGGTTTGTAAAGAATAAAATAATTTCGACCCAATAAATTATCAAGATAATCTTCGCTCGGTAAAATCGCTTGTTGAATTCGACTCGCATAATGAATACTATCCATGATACCTTTTTGTTGTTCCTTGATAAGGTCTCTTTGTTGCATTACTTGATTTCGTTGTTCTTCGATCTCAACATTTTTTCGATTAATCTCAATGTTTTGAAAAGTCAATTTTTGATTAGCTTTACGTTTTTGTAGGAACTGGATCAAAGCAAAAAGAGCAAACAATGCTACTAATATCAAGAAACCTAACACGAAATAAAGTTGCTTCTTTTGTGCTTCGTTTTTTATATTACCTTCTTTAATTTGTTGTTCTTTTTTCGCTGTTTGATAGCGAGTTTCCATTTCTTGGATTATTTTCTGAGCCTGATCACCACGTAATGTATCTTGTAGTTTTGTGTATTTTGAAAGATAGATATATGCAGAATCATATTTTTTAAAATCATATAATGCTTGCGATAAAAAATCGTATGCCGATAATCTACCTTCTTTATAGTTAGCATCTAACGCAATTTTTATTGCAGTATTAAAGTTTGAAATTGTCTTTTCATAGTTTTTTAATTTGCCATAACATTGACCAATTGTAATTCTATTAAAGACTAATTCATTCTTATTATCTAATTGTTCTGCAATAGATATTGCAGAATCACTTTGACGTAAGCAATCAGAATATCTCTCTGCTTGTAAATTAATCTGAGCCAAATTATGTAAACACTGAGAAAGACCTAATTGATAATTTGATATTTTGAAGTATTTTGTAGCTTTTTTTAGATAAATGATTCCAGAATCAATACTATAAAAGTCATTAATACGGCCATTAGTGCTCTTTAATAAAAATATTGTTGCAATACTATTGTATGTGTTTCCTATTTCTTGTGGATTATTTAGCTTCTGAGCTAAACCTAGCGATTTATTATAATATAGAAGAGCTTCTTTACTTTTGGAAAGAGCAGCATAAACACCTCCGATATTATTATATGTAGAAAGCATGCCATCATCCGATTTACTTTTTTCAAAGAAATCAAGAGCCTGCATATAATATTTAATTGCTTGTTGATGTTGTCCTTTTCTGAAATTAGCCATACCTTTTTGCTTAGTAGCTATAGCCATTCCTCTATAAAATTTCACAGATTCTGCTACACGATATGCTTTATCATATAATTCAAGAGCTGAATCTAATTGCCCTTTATCTTGTAAAATAATACCTAATTGATTGAGTGACTTATTTAGATTTTCGTTGTCTTTTATTTCTTCGCGAATTACAATAGCTCTTTCAAAGTATTTTTTTGCACCATCTATATTATTCTTTTTTAAATAAAGTTTTCCAAGATTATGAAGTGCATTTCCTTCTTCAAGGCGATTATTAATAGATTTTGCGAGATTGCAAGCTTTAACAAAATTCTTTTCACTTTGTAAAATGTCGGTAGCCATTAATTTTTCTCCAGCTTGCGAATAAACAGCAATTTGCTCGTCTATCTTAAGGTTTTTTAAACTGTCTTTTTGTGATTGAGCATTTACTTTTGTAACCAAAGTAAAAATTAACAGTATATATAGGGCTATGTGTTTTAAAAATGTCATTAGTTAAAACCATTTTAGTTAATACTTGCAAAAGTACTGAAAATTTATTAAATTTGAATATACTAAAAACAAAGAATGTTATGAGAAATAAACTTACCCTCGTCAATGTTGTATTTGCTGTCTTTTTTTCAGTAAATATATTTGCTCAAACCACTGAAACTATCAAAGTTACTATTAATGGCGTAGCTAAGATAGATAAAGCAACAGATAATAGCGGTATTTCTGTTGTCATAAAAAGTTACTACATTCAAGGTATAAATGTTTTTGGTGTTGATAAAACAGTTGTTACTGATATCAATGGGAATTATACAACAACATTTGATATTCCTGTAAAGTTATGTTATGGAACTATTTGTGCAGATAAACTTGAAAGTTTTGCAGCAATACCATTATACATTACTTATTCATTCAATTCATTTAAAGATAGTATTAATGAAAATATACCGCTAAGTAAACCATATACTGATTTTTCAAATACTATTACTAAAACTCCTGTTTTAGGAGCTTATGTTCCACAAATTTGTTTTGTTTCTGTAGATACTGCTATAAATAAAACATTTTTAGCTTGGAACTTCCCCGATGGAATAAATATAAAAGGTTTTAATATTTTAAAATCTACAACTTTTGATGGTGTCTATTCCGTAATTGATAATGTTTCAAAAATTGGAGATTATAGTGTATATAGAGATATGCAAAGTCTGCCTGGAAAGTCAAAATCTTTCTATAAAATTCAAGCAGTTTATACTGATAATTCGACATCACCAGAAAGCTATCCCAAAACACCTCTTGGGTTAAGTATCACACCAAATGGGACAAATCAACCTGATTTGAAAATAGTTGAAAAAAGTGATATTGCAATGTTTGATCATGGCTTGTATACAACAATATCAGTTTTAAGTTCATTTAATAAGTTACCTTATGTTGAATTTAAAAAATTTGATATTATTGGTGGTACTGGATTACTTGAAATGTTAGCTGGATTACAGGCTGAGGTGCAAGCTTCTGCTGGTCTGTATTCTTATATGGCTGTAGGTACCTTAGTTAATGAATGTTATTCTTCAAAATTTAAGTCTGATTCTGGCCCATTTAGTCAATCATTATCGAATTTAGCGGAGTCGGAAATCGTTGGTTCTGATATTGTAAATGCATTAGAATTAACAACAGGCCCAAATCCATCTAAAGGTATTGTAACCATAACAATACCAGAATCAGGAGTTGTAAATGTTTTTGATGAAACAGGCAAAATAGTTTTTTCTGAAACAGTTATTGCTGGTCAAGCAAAAATCGATTTGAAAGTTAAAGGAGTTTATTATATAGTTCTTAATGCTACCAAAGCATATAAATCAAAAGTTGTAATTGAATAATTTCATAACAGATTATTATTCTGAAAACGCTCGAATATTTAATTATTCGAGCGTTTTTTGCTTTTATTAAAAATCAAATTCAAAATACTAGCAAACGATTTTTGTGGTCTTGTTTTTTTTGATGAACTTTGCAGATTAATTTTTAAGTATTTTGTAATGAGACAATTTTCCGGTAATAATAGGAAACGAAGTGATTCGGGTGATAGAAAACCTTTTGGTAAAAAAAGATTTGAAAAACCGGATTACAAACCAAGAAAAAATTATTCTGATTCAGATGATTCTGGTTCAAAAGCAGATAGTAAATCATTTGATGATGATAGTAAACAAAAAAACTATTCAACATTTACTAAACGACCAAGCACAGGCGGAAGTTCACGCTTTCGTTCTGATGACCGAAAAGATAGTAGCGATAGACCAAGAAGAACAGATTCGCGTTCAGAAAGCTCGTCTTCACGACCAAGTTATGGTGCTGGTTCACGCTTTCGTTCTGATGATCGAAAAGATAGTAGTGACAGACCTAAACGCAGTTTCCATTCAGACGATAATTCATCTAGACCAAGTTCTGGAGGAAGTTCACGTTATCGCTCTGACGATAAAAAGGATTTTAATGATCGTCCCAAACGTTCGTTTAAAACAGATGATTTTAAAAAGAAAGATTCAACATCAAGTTTTGGTGATTCAGAACGTCGTCCATTTTTATCTAAAACGAAATATATGGGCGAAAATAATCGTTCAGAACATCGTGGTGATAATGAAACAAGAGATAATCGTGATTCAAAACCAAGTTATAGAACTAAAACAAAACCAGTATATCAAGATATTGATATAAAATCGTCAAAAAATGATGATGGTTCTTTGCGTTTAAATAAATATATTTCAAATGCTGGAATATGTTCACGTCGCGAAGCAGATGAATTAATTCTTTCTGGTAAAGTAAAAGTAAATGGGAAAATCACTACCGAATTAGGTACTAAAGTTCTATTAACTGATACTATTACTTACAAAGGAAAAACATTAATTCCCGAAAAGAAAGTATATGTTTTGATGAACAAACCCAAAGATTGCGTTACTACTACCGATGATCCCGAAGCGCGTCGTACAGTATTCGATATGTTAAAAGGCTCGGTTCGCGAGCAATTACATGCTGTGGGACGTTTAGATAGAAATACAACAGGTGTACTTTTATTAACGAATGATGGTGAATTAACACAAACATTAACACATCCAAAATTTAGTAAAAGCAAAATTTATCATGTTTGGCTTGATAGAAATATTACCGAAGGTGATTTAGCTACAATTCAACATGGAGTTCCATTGGAAGATGGTTTTGTGAAACCTGATGAAGTAAGTTTTGTAGAACCTGGTGATAGAACACAAATTGGTATTGAAATTCACTCAGGACAAAATCGTGTTGTTCGTCGCATTTTTGAACATTTCGATTATAAAGTTGTAAAACTTGACCGTGTATATTTCGCTGGATTAACCAAGAAAAGTCTTCCTCGTGGCGAATGGCGATTCTTAACAAACGAAGAAGTAAGTATTCTTAAACGAATGTCGATTAAATAATATGGCACACAAAAGTGGTTTTGTAAATATTGTTGGTAATCCAAATGTTGGGAAATCAACGTTAATGAATGCAATGGTAGGCGAGCAATTGTCTATCATTACATCAAAAGCTCAAACAACTCGTCATCGTATAATGGGAATTGTTAATGGTGAAGATTTTCAAATTGTATATAGCGATACTCCTGGAGTATTGAAACCTATTTACAAACTTCAAGAATCGATGTTAGCTTTCTCTCGATCGGCACTTGAAGATGCTGATATACTGCTATATGTGACCGATGTAACTGAAACCGTAGATAAGAATCCTGAATTTATTGAAAGTGTAAACAAATTGGACATTCCAATTATTGTTGTGCTTAATAAAATAGATTTAGCATCAACTGATGAAATACAAATTAAAATAGATACTCTTAAATTTTTATTTCCTAAATGTGAAGTGATTTGTGTATCTGCACTTCATAAGGCTAATACCATTTGGTTGTTCGATAAGATTAAAAGTCTTTTACCCGATTGTCCTCCTTATTATGATAAAGATGATTTGACCGATAGACCACAACGTTTTTTTGTTGCTGAAATCATTCGTGAAAAAATATTGCTAAACTATAAAGAAGAAATTCCTTATTCGGTAGAAGTGTATTTGGAAGAATATAAAGAAAGTGCAAAAATTGATCGTATGCGTGCCGTTATTATTGTAATGCGTGATAGTCAAAAAGGAATCATTATTGGCGATAAAGGAAAAGCAATCAAAAAACTTGGAATCGAAGCTCGAAAAGACATCGAAGCATTTATTGGTAAACAAGCATTCCTCGAATTATATGTAAAGGTCGATCCAGATTGGCGTGACAAAGAAGGAGCTTTACGTAAATATGGATATATAAATAAATAATTTTGAATTCTTAATTATAAATTTTTAATTGAGATTGAAAACTATTTAAAATATTCAAAAATTCAGAATTAATAATTCAAAATTAATAATTATAAAAAGTGGCAACAACAAGACAAGAAAAAGTAGCTAGATTAATACAAAAAGAACTTAGCGATATATTACAAAAAGAAAGTCGTGAGTTTTGTCGTGGAGCTATGGTTACCGTTACGATGGTGAGAATGAGCCCCGATCTTAGTTTTGCAAAAACATTCGTTAGTATTTTTTGTCCAGGACAAAAAGTTGAAGAAATTCACGAACTTTTAAAAACAAATGCAAAACCAATACGGACGATTCTTGGACAAAGAGTTCGTCATCAATTGCGAATTGTACCCGAAATAGCTTTCAACGTTGACGATTCACTCGATTATATTGAAAATATTGATAAATTGCTTAAAAACATATAACACATGCAATACGATCCTATTAAACGTAGTTTAGGTGCGGTTTTTAATAGAAAACCGTTTTTAAGAAAATTATTTTATCGTCTTTTAGATATTCTTTTACTCCGTTCGTGGCATATAAAGAAAGAACTTAGAGCTTGGTCGTTAACCAAAGTTCAAGAAGTTAAGATTCTTGATGCTGGTTCTGGTTTTGGTCAGTATACCTACAATATGTCGACTATGAACTCATCATATTCAATTAAGGCTGTTGATGTTAAAGAAGAACAAATAGCTGATTGTAACTCTTTTTTTACCGCTATTGGTGAAAATAAAAGAGTAAAGTTTGAATATGCCGATTTAACCAATTTTAATGAACCAAACACATACGATTTGATATTATCGGTTGATGTTATGGAGCATATTTTGGAAGATGTAAAAGTGTTTCAAAATTTTGTGGCATCGATGAAAACGGGTGGAATGTTGTTAATTTCTACACCTTCCGATCAAGGTGGATCGGATGTACATGACGACCATGAAGACGGTTTTGTTGATGAGCACGTGCGCGATGGTTATAATATTAACGAAATAGAAGAAAAGCTTAAAAGTGCTGGTTTCTCGAAAGTAAAAGCTCGTTATTCATACGGATGTCCTGGTAACATTGCTTGGAAGTTAAGTATGAAATATCCGATTTTGATGTTGAATGCTTCGAAGTTATTTTTCCTACTATTACCATTTTATTATGTGATTGTTTTTCCTTTTGTGATTTTATTAAATTATAGAGATTTATATAAAACACATAAAACAGGAACTGGATTGATTGTGAAAGCTTGGAAATAAAATAATGTGTTAATTTTAAATGTGCTAGTTTGCTAATTAAGAATTGCATTATTCTGTGGTTTTTATTAAACAGTATCTTATAAATCTGTAACTTATAACAATGTTCTTGCCTCTCTTCATTGCAAAACGCTACTTATTCGGAAAGAAATCTCGAAATGTGATAAATTACATTTCGGTGATATCAGTTGTTGTAGTTGCAATAGTTACTATGGCATTGTTTGTAGCTTTAAGTGTTTTTAATGGCTTACAAGGCTTAGTGAAAGGGATGTATGATTCTTTCGATCCTGACTTGAAAATTACTGCAGTTAAAGGAAAAGTATTTATTCCTGATGCTCGTTTTGAGAAAATAAAACATATTCAAGGAGTTATTTCATATAGCGAAGCTGTTGAAGAAGACGTCTTATTAAAATATACCGACAAACAATTTATTGGGAGAATTAAAGGTGTTTCAGAAACATACAATGCAACAAATAATCTTGAAAAGCATTTGATTTTTGGTAAATATCTGTTGGGTGATACTATTGTAAGTTATGGAATGGCAGGACAAGGTTTGGCATATTATCTTTCAATAGGATTGCAACTTATAGAACCAATTCATGTGTATGTTCCAAGTAGATTAGCCGGCCCTATGGCAGCTCCCGATCAAGCATATAAACAGCTTTCAATTTTTCCAGTAGGAATTTTTCAAACGCAACAAGATATTGATGGACGATATTTAATTACATCTATTGAAATGGTTCGTAAGATGCTCGATTATTCTAAGGAAGTAAGCGAAATAGAACTTAAAGTTGATTCTGAAAATAAATCGGAAATTGCATCACAAATAAAGGAAATAATTGGATCGTCATATACGGTGAAGGATAGAGAAGAGCAACATGAATTTGTTTTTAAAGTGTTAAAGTCAGAAAAATGGGGCGTATTTATGATTGTTTCATTTATCTTACTTATTGCTTCTTTTAATGTTGTTGGATCGCTCACGATGTTAATTATTGACAAAAAGAAAGATATTGGTATTCTTAAAAGCATGGGTGCAAATGACAAACTAATAAAACGAATTTTCCTTTTTGAAGGTTGGATGATATCGCTTTTGGGAGCTTTAATTGGATTATCGTTGGGTGTATTATTATGTTGGTTACAATCGACATATGGTTTGTTAGCATTTAATCAGAGTGGTAATTTTGTTGTTGATGCGTATCCAGTTAAAATGATGTGGTCGGATGGTATTAACGTTTTACTCGTTGTTACAATTATTGGTTTTATTGCCGCATATATACCTGTTCGTCAAATTACAAAATCATGAAGTCAATACATTTTAATTATCTTGATATAATTTTAGCATTGCCACTTTGCTGGGCAATTTATCGTGGATGGGTAAAAGGATTAATCCTCCAATTGACAACCCTTGCTGCTTTAGTTATTGGGCTATGGGGATCAAGGATTTTAACCGATTATCTTGTGCCAATTCTAAAAACAAAATATGATTTTACATCACAATATACTCCTATTACGGTTTATGCTGTATGTTTGATTGTTCTTTTTGCTTTGGTTTATTTTGTTGGATGGCTTTTAACAAAATTTGTTAAAGCTGTTGCTCTAGGAATTCCTAACCGATTGGCTGGAGTATTGTTTAGCTTGATTAAATATGGAATTATGGTTGCTTTTGGCGTTTTTTATCTTGATAAACTAAATAAACAATTTAGTTTTATGGATCCTACTTTGCCCGAAGGATCTTTCTTTTATTTTAAAATGCTTAAAGTTTCGCAATGGTTATATGTTCATGTTCATTTTTAATGGTAATGTTATAATAAAATAAAGCGAGGCTGTTATATTAAATAAATAACAGCCTCGTTTCATTTTAGAATTTGCCAAATTTAAACGCAACAGTTCCGCTTATTCCATTTAAATCGTTTTTGCCAAAACCTTCAAGATTCATACCGTAAAAATATTTGTATTGAACACCTAGTGCTAATCGCATGAATTTTAACATGTTTAATTCAACTTCAGTTCCAGCTTTTAAAACCATAAATGCATCACCGTTACTACTACTATTATAGTCATAGGTTTTACCATTATAAGTATATGTATCATATCCAGCTCCACCAATACCAATCATCATTGGGAATGTTACATGAACTGGCTTTTTTGCAAAAAGAATAGGTTCAATTAAAAATCCACCATAACCACCGGCAATAGAAAGTGATGAGTTAACTCCGTTTATTTGTTTATCGAAATTATTAGCTGATACAAAACCAGTTCCAAAAATACCGATTGCAACTGAATGATCTACAATCCAAGCCATTCTTTGACCTGTTTCTATCATTTGGCTTTTATTCATATCAGAGAAGCCTAAATCGATACTCATGTAAAAACCATTAGAGTGATTATTCCCAAAAATAGTTTTGATTTCTGATTCACGTTTTGTGTGATCTAAAACTGAATACTTGGTTGTGTCTTTTGTGTCTTTTGTGTCTTGTGCATTTAAAATAATGCTACTAGCTATGCATGCAAATGCAATAATTAATGATTTAGTTTTCATTTTTTTAAGATTTAAAGGTTTGAAAATAAAGATTTTTAACGTTTTGAAATTGTACCTGAACCCCATATTTTTTTGTAGACAGTAGGGTTGCCATCATATAAAATAGAGCCCGATCCTTTTATTGTTGCATTTAGATTTTCTAGTACAAAAAGTTTTATGGAGCCAGAACCATTTATTGTTGCTGTACAAGAATCGGTAATGAATGTGAAATCGCTAAAATCACCAGAACTATTGATTTCAATATTGGTTGTTTTCGATGATCCTTTGGCTCTAATATTACCCGAACCACAGATGTCGATATTTGTTGATGTGCAAACCATTTTTTTAGTTGAAATGTCGCCTGAACCATCAATTTTAAGTGCAATGTTTTTGCCGTAAATACTGTCAATATCTATAGAACCAGATCCTTCAACCTTACATTCCTTAGTTGACTCTGATTTGATAATGTTAATGTTTCCACTTCCTTCAATTGAGTATGAAGTCTCGTTACAAGATAAATTATTGCTATAAATTGCCCCCGAACCGGTTACAGAAACATTTTGCAATGCATTTGTTTTACAATAGATTTTAACTCTTCCATGTGGTTTAATGCATTTACCTAAAGGAGTTTTAATAATAATTCGACCACTTCGCAGTTCAGTTAAAATTAGCTTTTGAAGATTACTTTCAGCTTCAACAATAATAGTGTCACTATTGTATTCAATAATTTCTAAATCGAATGATGATTGAAGTTCTATTCCATTGAAGCTGCTTTGTAAATTTCTAAATTGCTTGATGTTGTCGTTGTTTCTTTCAACATCAGTGAGTCGAATACAGCTTGTAAAAAAGGCAAGGCATAGCCCTGAGATAAAAAATAATCTCTTCATAATAGTTTTGTTTAAGGGTTAAGGAATTAAATTATTTCTGTTTAAAGCTTATTGTTCCGTAGCTTGCATCAATAAATATGTTTGAATTTGAGGCTTTCCCAATATGACCTGTAGATCTGTATCTACATTCTTTTAAATTAATTGTTTCTTCTTTCAGTTCGTAAATACGAGGATATACAATTCTTGATTTTCTGTTGTCAATTTCAGTTTCGAATCCAACTGTTTCAGCATCAAAATAGATATTTACATCGGTGTATTTCGATCCAATATTGATTTTTGTTAGCGTTGGTGCTGTCTTTCTAAAAGTAATAAATCCATATTTAGCATCACAGATAACGCTATTCTCCAAATAATCAATTGTCACTTGCGAGTATTTGTTCGTAAATTCTCCTGCTTTAAGATTTGCAATCGATAGTTGGTCGTGAGATGAAATTATTTGTAAATCATCAATATCATCAAAATCAATTTTTGAGAAACGACTTTTTAATTTCATTGATGAAATGTGTTTAACATGTACATTTGAGAATGAAAAATCGCAATCGCCTCTGGTAATCTTTTCTATTTCTGCGTTATCAACATAGTTAAGATTTAGATTTAACTGACCATCAACTTGATTCAATTTTAATTTACCATAGGCCTGATTTATTGTTATATTTCCAGCCAAAGAGTTTGCATAAATATCCCCATATCTATTTTCTATTTTTATGTTTAATGTTTTGGGGATAAATATTTTATATTCGATATTCATAGTATTGCCTTTATTAAATATCGATTTTAAGTCGCTTATCATTATTTGTGTTGGGTTAATAATGATTGTTTTAGCAGAAACATAATGTTCTGTATTTATGAATTGAAAATCGACGTTCTTTTTCGCTAAATTTAAATCGATTAAAGTAGGTGCAGTTGTTGAAGCAGTAATTACAACTTTAACTGAATCGTAGTTCCACGTTTCAATATTCATATTGCCGTATTTATTGCTTATTTCAACATTAGTTTCGCGGTTTATGGCAAACGAACGTGTGATATTACGAGTGTCGCTGTAACCTTGTGCCAAAGTATATGTTACATTGCAAAGAATGAGCAAGATACAATGGGTAAATGATTTTTTAAGAATATTAAATATCATGATGCGATACATTTTTTTGAGCTTCATGCTCGTTAATAACTTCATTTATTTGATCAATAATCTCGAGTTTGAATTTGTAATTTTGAATCATTGCACTTACAATT
>Ga0302288_1000507_pt1 | contig 30997 bp, 24 predicted proteins | sample III_Fen_N1_1_FD_194549 | JGI IMG/M metagenome (GOLD analysis project Ga0302288, IMG submission 194549) | Peat permafrost microbial communities from Stordalen Mire near Abisko, Sweden - III_Fen_N1_1 | ecosystem: Environmental > Terrestrial > Soil > Wetlands > Permafrost | place: Sweden: Abisko...
ACTACAATGGGACTGTATCGGTTATTTCATCGGGATATTCCACTCAGACAGTTGCATTGAGTGGTAGTGTGACTTTAAATACTGCAATTGATGATGTTGCTGAGAAAAGTCTGAAAGCCTATGGCAAAGGCTCGGAAATAATTGTTGAAGGAACTGCGACTAACGAATTAATAAGTGTCTATAATCTCGTTGGAATGCAATTGAAATCAGTTCGTTCAACGGGTGATCGGCTCTCAATACCCGTTTCTCAAGGTGGAGTTTATTTGGTTCGAACTTCCAAGAAAACCCTAAAAGTAATACTCTAATTATTTAAAGAAAATAAAACGGATGAACCCTGACGGCATTTTGTCGGACAGGGTTCATCCGTTTCTAGTTCAGAAATAAAAAAGCTATCTGACCGGAATTAGATTTTTCAAAAGAAAATCCTACATTTGTACATCATATTAATTTGGTGTTGACAATGAAAAAAACAACTCTTATAACAGCAATTCTACTGATGGGAATAACAAAAAATATGGCTCAGGAAAACCTGACATATCAAACTCCTCCGGCAAGTATCATGAAACTGGCCGATTACCAACGAGCACCTCAAGTGTCACTCGACACGAAAAAGGAATATATGTTGCTCACCTACCGGGCAACCTACAAAAGTCTCGACGACCTCAACCATCAGGAAATGAGTATGGGTGGTTTGAGAATAAATCCGGTGACCAATATAGGTTCGTCCACCAGCTATATTAATAACTTGCAAGTGCGAAAAGTATCTGCCAAGGAACCTGTTCAAGTGAAAGGTCTGCCCAATAATCCACGCATCACTTTTGTGAGTTGGTCGCCAGACGAAACAAAAATTGCTTTTACCAATACTGCTGCGAATGGCGTTGAACTTTGGGTAATAGACATCGCTTCTGCTCAAGCCACCAAACTGACCGATGCCGTGCTGAATGCCAACCTGGGGAGTCCTTTTAGTTGGTATCGCAATAGCAAACAATTATTGGTTCGTTTCTTGCCCAAAAACCGACCCGCGCTTATCGACACGAAAAATGGGATTCCAAAAGGCCCGATCATTTCGGAAAGTGATGGTTCAGAATCACAAAACAGGACGTATCCTGATTTGCTAAAAAACACAACTGACGAAGCTAACTTTGTAACACTTTCCACATCGGAATTGTATAAAGTCGATTTAAATGGACAAAAAGAGCTCTTTAAACCTGCCGATATGTATGCAAGCGAGAATTTTTCGCCGGACGGCAATTATTTACTGGTAACTACCTTGCAGAAACCGTTTTCCTACGTTGTTCCACTGAATCGTTTCCCGATGAGAACGGTGGTTTATGATCAACAGGGGAGTTTAGTCAAAGTTGTAAATGAAGTTCCGTTGTCTGAAATATTGCCCAAAGGCTTCATGGCGGTACGCACTGGTAAGCGAAACATGAATTGGCGGAATGATGACCCTGCGACACTTTATTATGTAGAAGCGTTGGATGGTGGTAACCCAAAAGTGAAAGCAGATTTCAGGGATGCCGTCTATCAATGGAAAGCTCCTTTTTCAGAAAATCCAAGCCTGCTAGTCAAAACCATTCAACGATTTTCAAGCATTATCTGGGGGAACGAATCGGTGGCTGTTTTGCAGGACGAATGGTACGATACACGCAATGAAAAAACCTATTTGATTAATCCTTCTAAACCCAACGAAAATGCTAAAATTATAGCAGACCGGAATTATCAGGATGTGTACTCCGATCCCGGTCATTTTGAAACATGGAAAAACAAATACTGTCTTTACACGCTGGCTATTGACAATTCGAGTATTTTCCTGATCGGGGATGGCCATACCCCGAAAGGTCAGTTCCCGTTTATTGACGAGCTCAACACGCTAACGCTGAATAAAAAGCGACTTTACCAAAGCACTTATACAGACAAAATGGAAGAAATTTTCGACATTGAAGATTTCAAGAAAGGGGAAGCATTGGTACGTATTCAATCCAAAAACGAATACCCCAACTATTATTTCAGAAATTTCAGAAAGAAAGATGCGCTGAAACAAGTTACTTTCTTCCCAAATCCATTTGAAAGCATCAAGGACGTGTATAAAGAAGTAATAAAATACAAACGTGCCGATGGAGTGGAACTATCGGGGACGCTTTATCTCCCGGCAGGCTACGACCGAACGAAGAAAGAAAAACTTCCGCTGCTGATTTGGGCTTATCCGGCCGAATACAAAGATAAAAACAGTGCCGGACAAAGTACTTCCAACCCGAACGAATTCACCTATCCGTACTATGGCTCGTTTGTGTACTGGGTTACCCGCGGATATGTGGTGCTCGACGATGCGGCTTTCCCCATTATTGGCGAGGGCACTGCCGAGCCGAACGATACCTTTATCGAACAATTGGTGTCCAACGCGAAAGCTGCCATTGATGCAGTGGATTCGCTGGGTTACATCAACCGGAAGAAAGTGGCGGTAGGCGGACATTCGTACGGGGCATTTATGACGGCTAACCTGCTGACACACTCCAAACTTTTTGCCTGTGGCATTGCCCGCAGCGGAGCCTATAACCGCACGCTGACACCTTTTGGTTTCCAAAACGAACAACGAAACTACTGGGATGCTCCAGGCGTGTATAACACCATGTCACCGTTTATGAATGCGGAGAAAATGAAAACGCCGATGCTGCTTGTTCACGGCGAAGCCGATAATAACCCAGGCACGTTTACCCTGCAAACCGAACGTTACTTTCAGGCTCTGAAAGGGCTTGGAGCTCCGGCACGTATGCTTATTCTGCCGAAAGAACAACACAGCTATGTGGCACGCGAAAACATCCTGCACCTGCTTTGGGAACAGGATAAGTTTTTGGAGAAATACCTGAAGTAATAATGTTCGGGAATCACTTATTTTGTAATTTTTATGATTGCTTTACTGTCACCAGCTTCGGTTTTCCGGTAATCCACCTGCGCAATCTGTCGTAAATGGGTTTTTCAATGAGAAGGTAAATAAGGATGGATATTATCCAGAGGAGAATGAAATTGCGGTCGGGGAGAACGATTAGCTTGCTGAGTTTTAAATTCACATAGCTGATATGAATCAGGTAAAAGGCGAAGGAGGCATTCCCCAACAAAACCAATAATTTGGTGGCAAAAAACCGTTGTAACCAGGTTCTTTCCGTTATTAATCCTGCAATGGCAATCACAATGGCAATTGGCAAAATCAGGGAGTGAAGCAACATGCCGGGTATTGTTTCTGTTCCGCAGACATAAATGTTTTTCTGAAACAAACCGATGGCATACGTTGTCAGCAGGATTAAAACAAATCCGGCCAGTGTCTTGTATTTAAAGCGATTCAACAGATCAAGCCGGTTGTTACACAAGAGTTGCGCCAGCAGCATACCGACTAAAAACTGAATGCTTCGTCCGAAAAAAGTGCTGTTCACCACAAACTCAACCGGGTAAAGATAGCGCGTTGGATTTCCATTCAGCTGATGCCACAGATTGCCTGCCCACACGCTTCCACCGAACAAAAGTACCAACACTCCGAGCAAATACCACCCATTTTTACGCAAGACGAAACACAAAAGAGGAGCTATCAGGTAAAACGTCATTTCCACATTCAGCGACCAGGCTTGTGCAATACCTTTGAGGTTGGTTTTGCTCGAAAAAGCATGTAGAAGACTGTAAGTATCGAAGCTGAAGTGGTAGTTTCCGTAGGATGGATCGAGGTAATAAGCCGTCAGGATAAGCCAGTAAATAGGCATAATCCGCACAATGCGGAGCAAAATGTAGCGGGAGTAGTTTTTAGCAGATTGCAGCGGTTCGTCAAAATAAGAATAGGCAATCAGAAATCCGCTCAACACAAAAAACAGCGCAACCCCAATGTGAAACTCGTTGATAACCCGTAATAATTCGGGGTGAATGTCGTATCGCCAGTATTTACGGTTGTGAAAAACAAAGACCATGCTGGCAGCCAAAAACCGAAATCCGGTCAGCGAATTAAAGTACGGGGTTTTCTGTGGCGTCATCAATACGTAGCAGTTTGACAGTCAAATTGGTTATTTTCAGGAATCGTTGCGCAAAGATAAGATTTTAGGGTGAAAGTTTTGCTGGTGAGGGCGATAAACAAATTTAATGTAAATTACTCGTTTCAGATTAGCTTATTCAAAAAAAACTATTCCCCCTTCAATGAATTGAGTATTCTAATTTCTTCTTGTCGGTTTATCAGTTCTTTGACATAAGTTTCTGTAAGTCTTATATAATTATTTTGTGTGTAGGGCAATTTATCAAATAGTTCCAACGAAATTCGGGCATATTTCAACGCATTGTCTAAATCGCCGGTAATTTCGTACACCACAGCGAGGTTATTCGCGGCACGAGCTCTTAGTCCCGCCCATTTCTTTGAATTAGCCACCTTTTCAAACGATTTAAGAGCCGCATCCCAATTTTTAGCATAAATCTCATCCAATCCTTTACGCATTAGCGAAGTTTTGATGTCGAAAAAATACCTTTCCACTTGTTCCCAGTGAGGTAAAATTCGTTCGGTAAACCGATGTCCCACATTGAGTGCTCCATCAATCAGTGCATCCGTTCGTTTGGGCAAACCATCAATTGCTTCGCTGGCATTTTTCGATTTATTTTGCCAATTCATGGCATCAGTAAATTTAATCTTGGTTATTTCGGGTCTATCCAAATAATGGATACTCCAAAAGCTCTGAATCTGAAGTGCCAATAGAGCAGAATAAACACTGTCGTTACTCAAGAATAATTCATATAAATTATCCGCCACCTGCACTCTGTCAAGCGATAAAATAACATTGGAATTGTTCGTCTTGCAAAATTTTTTAGTGAGGGTGTCAGTTAAATCGACATTAGTATTAAAGTCCTTACTTTTGTTAATTGAGTTTGGCATAATATCAACGGAAGTGTAAATATCGTTTTTGGTCAGATCCTCCGCCAATGCAGTTACACAATACAAGGAGAGACTATCGGTTGGAATAACAACGTTGATGGGTTTCGCATCAAAACGTTCAGTAAGGTGGCCTTCGTTTGCCGGTTGAACAACGGAATTGTTGATAATAAGCAATCGGTTGGCAAGGGGAGTATAATTAGTATTTCCGGGGCGCATGACGTCCAACGAGGTGAATAATAAATTGGTAGTACAAGATGTCAGGATAAAAGTTCCGATTAGCAGAAGAATTAACTTTGTGTAATGTGCTCTCATTATTTATTATGCGATTTTTTTTGTAAAAATAAATAATTAAATAATACTCTCCAACTAGAAAAGCTAAATAAAATTAGATATTCGGACAAAGTAATTGTACTAGATTGGTTTTTGCAACCGGTGACTGGACTGAGTCAGCTGCTTAACAAAGCAAAACAAAAACAATGCCGAAAAGTGTTAACTTTCGGCATTGTTTAAAATAATTAGTTTAGATAAAAATCCGTTTAAGACTTATGTTAGCAAAATGCTTTTATTTTCCCTGAGACTGAGCATCGCTAATCATTTTTGCACTGGCATACATGTAAATTTCCACACGACGGTTAGCAGCCCTACCGGCAGAAGTTTTGTTATCAGCAACAGGTTCCGAAAAGTCCTTACCCACTACTGTTTTAAACTGCGCGGAAGTTACTTGCTGGCTAACCAAATAATCGGCTACCGATTGTGCGCGATCCTGCGACAGTTTCTTGTTTACATCCAATGTACCCTGATTGTCTGTATGGCCCATTATGGCAATGTCCATGGTTGGATTGTCTTTCAGAATTTTCGCAAATTTAATCAATGCATCTTTTGAAGCTGTGTTCAACGTGCTTTTTCCGGTTTTAAAAAGAATGCCCGAGTCGAAGGTTACCTTAACGGCTTTCAGGTTATTGGCATCGCGGATACTGTCCACTTTAGCTCCTTCGATTTTTGCAGCTTCAGCAGCAGCTTTATCCATTTTGTTACCAATAATTACACCCGCAGTGGTACCAACAGCAGCACCAATTCCAGCTCCGATGGCTGCACTTTTCGCATCTTTGCCAAGTAATACTCCAACACCTGCACCTAAAGCAGCTCCGGCGCCACCACCTATTAATCCGCCATTCAATGCACTGCTCCATGTTTTACAACCTGCTAATACGATTGTAATGCTTAAAACAACAGCGATAATTCCTTTTTTTGTTTTCATTTTTAATAATTTAATTGTTATCGAATACTTTTTTTGATTTGACTGAAGATGTAACAAATTACATTAAATTATGTTTTTAGAACAACGATAAAATATGGAATTTAATCGTTGGTCTAATTTCGGCAGTAAAACTATTGCGGTATCGATGCTATTTAGAGAACAACATAAAAAAAGCCACCGATGAACTTAATCATTTTGTGGCTCTTCCTATAACGCTCTACTGATTACAGACTTTCTCCAAAATCAGCTTTGAATTTTGCCATTAGTTTTTGAGGCCAATCACTGGTTGGTGCCAATCCGCCCATAAAGAAACGAAGTACCGGTGGTTCATAAACAAATTTCAACCCGCCAATCAATTCGCGATTGTCGTATAACCATTTCATACGATCTTCTACGTATTTAATTTGCGACAGCGTAAATACACGACGTGGCACAGCCAAACGAAGCAATTCCATGTCAGCATAAGTTTCGTTGCCTTCTTCGTCGCGTTGGTTGGAAATAGAACCACGCTCCATACCACGAACACCTGAAATTAAAAATAAAGCGGCTGCCAAAGCACCTGCTGGATATTCGGTTTGTGGAATGTGCGCGCAAACTTGCATAGCATCCACGTGAGCACCCAATACACCGGCTGGTTTAATCATCGGAACGCCTTTAGCATCTAATGAATCAACCAAATATTTAATAAAACTAGGGCTTTGGCAAATCATGGTTTCATCCAATGTTTCGTAAAGACCAACTGCCATAGCTTCAATTTCGCGAATTGAAATACCACCGTAAGTCAGGAATCCTTCATAAAGCGGCACCAATGCTTCCAGTTCTTTCATGATTTCAGGGCGATCAGTACACATGCCTCCGCCTCGGGAAGAACTTATTTTGCGGGCAGAGAAATAGCATAAATCTGCCAATGCAGTCATTGTTTTGAGAACAGTTGACATATCAGAGTTTTTAAACTCTTCTTCTCTTTTCAAGACTAAATAAGCGTTTTCTCCCAACAAACTACAGTCGAGGACAATACGGATGCCATATTTGTCAGCTAAACTGCGCACATCGCGTAAGTTCTGAACAGAGAACGGTTGTCCACCAATCAGATTGGTAGAAGCTTCCATGCGGATAAACGGAATGTTTGATGCACCGTGTCTAATGATTACTTCTTCTAGTTTCTCAACATTCATATTCCCCTTAAAAGGATGGTCGGAATTTATAACATAGGCCTCAGGATAAAGCAATTCAACGATTTGTCCTCCTTTGTCGGTAATGTGAGCCATCGCAGTGGTGAAGTGGTAGTTCATTGGCACTAAGCTTCCTTTTTTCACATAAGCCAACGCGATAATGTTCTCAGCTGCACGACCCTGGTGTACGGGTAATAAATACTTTTTACCAAGTACATCTTGAACAGCTTTTTCCAGACGGTAAAAACTTTGTGATCCTGCATACGCATCGTCGCCCTGCATCATGGCGGCCAATTGGTTGTCGCTCATGGCATTGGTGCCCGAATCGGTAAGCATATCGAGGAATACGTCCTTGGTGCTAAGGCGGAAGGTGTTGAATCCACCTTCGTAAAGTGCTTCAAGTCGGCGTTCGATGGGCACTAAGTGTAATTTTTGTACAATGCGTACTTTGTGTAGTTCCAACGGAATGTTTTCACCACTGTAGAATTTAATTTCCTGCATAATGTGTTAGTGTGATAGAATTGATATAAAGATTAATTTAAGTGTTTTGTCAAAAAAAGAATGCAAACTTAATGATAAGCTTGCAAAAGTGAATACATATGGAATGCAGCATATATAAGTCACAAAAAGCACCAACAAAGATACAATTTATTTTGAAACAGTATTAAAAAAACACGGAATTGATACAAAAAATAAATAATTGGCTAATGATTGAAAGGTTTGAATTGAAGAGCGAGGTTTTGCACTAAATGACTAAGCGTTATGTCACAAGTTTTCACGGAGTTTTCTTGGCAATCCGGTCACCACTAAGTCGTACGAATGCTGAATCAATTCGCATAAAAAAGCACTGCTGATACTTGGATCAATTTTCACGGTATTCCAGTGTTTTTTATTGAAATGCCAGGCAGGAACAATTGCTTCATATTCGTCCCGTAGCTGAATAGTCCGTTCGGGGTCGCACTTGAGCGTAATCTGCGGCTCAGGATTGTCAAGTGGAATAAGTCCAAACATCTTTCCCTGAACCTTTAGTACCAGCGAGAATTCATCGAAAGGAAAATGTTCTGTTGTTCCTTTCAGGCTCAGACAATAATCACGGAGTTCTTCGATGTTCATGATGTTTTCAGAATATTTTAAATATCAAACAAATAATTCAATAACTTGTTTGTTATTTTATTAATTCATTTTTTTGGAAATCATAAAAAGTTTTTCGCATAATGTCGGCTAATAAAAGCTGATAGTTGATATAAGCACTTAAATGAGATTTATAGGCTGTATTTAAACGGGTTCTTTCGAGCGCCAATGATTCAGAACTAATATCACCATCCGAATACCTCTTACGGGTTATTTCAAAGCTTTTCTCTGCCACAAGAATGTTTTTTTCTAATAATTGCAAACTCTTTAAACTATTATTTAGTCTTGCAACAAGATTACGCACTTCTCGTTCAATTCCTCGCTTAACATCTTCTTTTCGAAGTTGATTTTGTTTTAGGGTAGATTCAGCCGAATTCACTTTGGCCCTATTTTCGCCAAAATCAAGTATTGGCACTTTAACAGTTAACCCAATTCCAAAACTTGGAGAACGAACTAAAAAATCGGAATAAGAATCTCCGAGAGACTTCGAAATATTTGTGTTAATGGTCTGATAACTCAAGCCTTCCTTACCATATGATAAATCCAGCGAACTCTGTATCATACCCGCAGATTTTTTCTCTTTAATGCTAATTTTATTTTGTTCAATAGCTATTTCCTGTTCTCTGATTTCTAATCTATTTTGAAATGCAAACTGAACTGCTTTTTCTGGATCAACAATTACTATATCATATTTAAATTCAGTACTTAAAGAGACACTATCGCTCAAATTCAAACCAATTAACTGCTTAAATTCCGACATCGCCGTTCCTTGTTCGACAATAGACAAATCGTAGTTATTTTGCGCTTCAGCTAAATCGACTTCCATTTGCAATGCATCAACTTCTTTAATTAATCCTGCTTTAAATTTGTTTTGCGATATATCATATGCTTCTTTTTGTCTTTCAAAATTCAAACGGGCAATATCTGTGCCTTTTTGCTCAGCCAATAAATTGTAAAACGAGCTACTGACCTGATAAACAAGATTTAATTCTTCTCTTTTTAAACCTTTCTTCGAACGTTCATAAGCCAGTTCGGCTAATTTAAGGGTTGATTTTACCTCATTGTATCCGTATAGAGCCGTTAACGGTTGAACCAATCCAAATGTAGTGTTAAGCCGTGGGACGCTAACACTACCAACTCCATTATAGGTGTTTTCATTAAAAACCCCTGTGTTTATATATAAATAACCGGCAGTAGGTAAGGGCTGGTTTATAACTAAACTTCCTCCATATCTCAATACTTTGTTTGAAAAGTATGTGATTGATGAATCTGTTCTGTTATCATATACTTTGTTTGAATAATTAGGTGCTGTCAGGTCAAGTTCAATATGTGTTTTTAATCTACTGGTAGCAGCTTTTAGGTTATACTCAGCAATCTTAAAATCCTGAACAAGAGTTAGCATATTATAGCTTTTTGCTTTTGCAATCTCAATACTTTTTTGCAAATCAAGATTGTATGTTTCTGATCTCAATTCAAAGATTTGAGATGACAAAAGAATGGTTAGCAAAATTAGTTTCTTCATATTGACAATTTCTTTAAGGGTAATTTTAAGAATAAATTTGATAGACATGGAGAATTCATTTTTGATTCAAGTTGTCAGAATGTATCAACCCGTCTTTTATGAAGATGGTTCTATGTGCATAATTCGCAATTTCTTGCTCATGAGTAATTAATATAATCGTATTACCATCTTTATTTAATTCATCAAAAAGCCGCATGATTTCTTCACCTGTTTTTGAATCCAGCGCACCCGTAGGCTCATCTGCCAGTAGAATTCCGGGTTTTGAGACCAGTGCTCTTGCAATTGCAACTCTTTGCCTTTGACCTCCACTCATTTCGCTGGATTTATGGAGAATGCGATCTGATAAACCAACTCTTTCTAAAGCTATTAATGCACGTTCTCTGCGTTCGGTATTTTTTACTCCTGCATAAACCAACGGTAATTCAACATTTTGAAGCGCATTTAAACGAGGAAGCAAATTGAAGTTTTGGAATATAAAACCAATTTCTTTGTTTCGCATAGCCGATAAAGCGTTGTCGTCCAAACTACTTACATCAATGCCGTTTAATAAGTATTGTCCTTTAGTGGGTGTGTCCAGGCAACCTAAGATATTCATTAGAGTAGATTTCCCGGATCCGGAAGGTCCCATAATGGCTAAATATTCGTTTTGGCGAATCTGGAGGTTTATGTCAAACAATACCGGAACTTCGACATCACCCATTACATAGTTTTTGAATAAACTTTTTATTTCTATAAGCATTCTATAAATTGGTTGATCGGTTAATAGTGAAATTGGCTAATTAAAATTTTCAGGGAAAAGATTAGTTCCCCCATACCAGACTTATTCATATCGGATTGAATCAACAGGTTTAAGATTAGCTGCGTTTTTTGCTGGAAGATAACCAAAGCAGATTCCAACTAACACCGAAAATCCAAATGCAATGAAAATTGAATACAATCTGATATAAGTACTTACGTCCGTAAATAGCGAAACGGTTAATGAAAGTGTTACACCAAGGATCACTCCAATAATCCCACCGGTTATACTAATGGCAACAGCTTCGGTGACAAATTGGCTCATAATATCCGACTTTCGTGCACCTATAGCTCTTCGAATACCGATTTCGCGGGTACGCTCCATTACAGTTGCAAGCATGATATTCATAATCCCAATTCCACCAACTAACAATGAAATAGCTGCTATGGCACCAAGTAAGAAGTTATAGATTTCTTTCTCTTTCTCTTCTTGTTTAAGTAATTCATAAGGGATTACTATGTTATAATCTGCATTATTAAAATGATGTCGCTGCAAGATGGCATTAATTAACTGAGAAGTTTCAACCAACCGATTGGAGTTGTCAACTTGAACTGTGATTTGTTGAATTTCACTTGTCAAAATATTCTCGTGTGTAAACCGCTTCAAAAAAGTGGATAATGGCACATAAATATCAGTATTCAAATCTCTTGCTGCTAACTCTCCTACCGTTTCTGTAAATAATGTTTTCGATTTAAGTACTCCAACAACTTCCAGCCATTGATCTTCCACCTTAACCATTTTGCCAATGGGATCTTCGTTTCTGAATAAATTTACAGCAATACCGGCACCTAAAACACATACTTTTAAATTCCGATTATAATGATCCTTTGTTATAAAGTCTCCTTTTGCAGTTTTAAAATTCAACATTTCAACGTATTCGGGTGTAATGCCAATGACAGTTGACTTAGCAGATTTATCGGTATATTTTACTTCTGTACTAATTTCAGCTTGAGAGGCAGCTTGCTGAACACCGGGTACAATTTCTTTGATTACTGTGGCATCCTGAATTGATAAACCTTGAGAAAATTTAGCTCGTACTTCTTCCAACTCATCATCCGAGAGTTTCTTTTCACGAATGATAATATTATTCACGCCCAAATCCTGATACTTTGCAATAGCTGCACGTTTTGCACCTTCGCCAATGGATAACATTGTAATTACCGATGCCACACCAAAAATAATCCCCAACATGGTCAGGAATGACCGAAATTTATGATCTATTAGTCCCCGGAGTGCTAATCGGATATTTTCTTCATATTGCATACATAAATGTTTTAAATGAATTCACAACTCACAGTCATTCCCGGTTTCAATCTTTCATCGGGTTTTAATATCTTTACTTCCACTTCAAAAACTTTTTGGCGTGATTTTGGATTTTTTAAATGACACAATTTTTCGATGTACGTTACTTCTCCCTTAAAACTAACTTTGGGTAAAGCATCTAATCTTACCTTTACCTTTTGACCTTGTTTGATTTTTAAAAAATCTTTCTCGTTAATCGTAGTATTAACCTTCATCCATGTAATATCGGGCACATTTCCGAGGTTATTCCCTGAATAAATATTATCTCCAATTTTAATTCCTTCACCTGTTTGCTCGTTGGTTCCAATTTGAAAAATGCCGGAAATGGGAGTTCTAATAGTAAGTAATGGTAAAATGGAATAGGCATTTTTTATTTCATTTTTCAATTGATTGACACGTATTTGTTCCACCTTCATTTCATTTGCATCTATCGTTTTACTTAACGCAAGTATTTTATTGACTCTTGCCAACGTTATTTTTTCTTGTTCTAATTCCAGCCCTTTTACTTTTTTTATGCGTTCTGATTCAAAGCGCGACGATTCTAATTCCAGTTTTTTAAGATTGAAGGTTGAAACTTCATTTTGTACTCTTGAAGCTAATTCCTGACGTTTGTTCTCCTGATTGACCCGCAATTTGGTTATAACTGCCTGTTGAGTTTCTAATTGGGTCTCTCTTTCAATAATATATTTTTTTACTTCAGTTCCGTCTAATTGTATAATTGAATCACCTGGTTTTACGATTGTGCCATGTTTAAGAATTCCAATAATTTTGAACTGAGACCAATAATTGCCGTAACGAGGTAGAGGAAATGATTTCGTGTTAATTGCTGCCAGTTCTCCTGTTTCAACAATTTTGTAACCGGAGTTTTCATGGTCTCCAGCATCATTCTTCAATTTGGCGCATGAAAAAGGAACAAGGAAAAAATATGAAAACAATACCATTTTTAATAGACTTCTCATTTTCAAGACTTTTTATTGGTTAGTGTCTTCTTTTTATCTTCCTCTTTTGTCGGATCAGCTAGTGCTACTTTATCATCAATGTCCAATCCTTTGGTTATAATAATATAGTCAGAATTGCTTGCTCCGGTTTCAACTTTCGTTTTTTCAAACCCTTTTGAGGTTTTTTTATACACATAGTTGTTTTCACCCTCTGAATGAATCGCGTCTAGTTGGACATAAAGAGCATTTTTGATTTGTCCAATAATAATACGGCAACTGACGGTCAATCCCGGGAGTAATTTTTTATCGGTTTTATTAATAAGAATTTCAACAGGGAATACTTTTATTTTGGATTTTGGGTCCTTGTTAACTGCCAAATTAGCCACAGATGTAACTTCACCAGGATATGAAACGTTTGAAAAAGCATCAGGCTTGATTTCAACTTTTAATCCTTTGCTAATCTTTGAAATATCGACTTCATTGATTTTTACTACCACTTTAAGAGCCGATAAATCAGGAAGTTGTATCAATGGATACCCTGGCCAACTTTGATCTCCTACTTGTAATTTGTTACCAGTGCTCCAGCTTTTATAAATAATTGCAATACCTGATGATGGTGATAAAACGTAGAGTTTCTTTAGGGTTTCATTTGCTTCAGCCAATCTTGATACATCTTGGTTGATAGAAAGCTTATTTTGTTTGATTTCTTCTTTTTGAATCTTGATTTTATTATCAATTTGCTCTTTGGCTCTATTTAGTGCAATATTTGCTTTTTCAAGATTTAATTGGATTTCCTTTTTCTTTATATTTGCCTCGTAATCTGCAGATTCGAGACGGATTTTGGAAATTTCCTGCGATATTCGAGAAACTTCATAATCCGCTTTTAATTCTTCTAAGTCAGATTGTTGCTGAGCTTCTAATTTTTCAAGTTGAGCTCTGTTCATTCCTAATCTTGACTCGGCTTCTACCACTGCTTTTCTTATTTCCGACGGATCAAAAACGGCAAGTGTATCTCCAGCATTAACCTCTTTACCATCTTTCACAAGTTGAGTTAATTTCATGGTTCCATATCTCCATGAAATGGCTGGGGTAGTCACATTTGTTGAACGAAGAGCCTCAATCTCTCCTTCTTCATAAATTTCAAGATAAAAAGTCCCTTTGATTATTTTGCCTAAAGGAACGTCTTTGACTTTGTTCTTGTTACAAGAAAACTGGAGACTCACAAGCAAAAAAAGTATGCCTAATTTATAAAGATTTCTCGAATGATTCTTTCTCATATATATGAATTTAATTCTTTGCGGATTGTTATTTTATTTATCGGTATTTCCGTAGAGTTGATTTAGAAAGTAATGTTTTCTTTTCAATCAAATCGGTTTCGGGTTTTACAAATGAAATCTTCTCGTTTTGTACTAGCCCTGCTACTACAACAGCACTTTTTTGGGATGAAGCTCCTGTCAAAATTTGTCTCATCTCGTATTTCCCAGATTTCTTAACATAGACAACTTTCATCGAATCTTGTTCAAAGATGGTGATCTGAGGAACTACAATTACGTTTTTAATCCTTTTTAAAATTATCTTGCAATTTGTTGTTAAACCCGGATCAGGATTTATTTTTGAAGTGTCAATGGAAGATTCAATCTCAAACACCTTTATTTTAGAGTTTTCTTTGATTGGCTGTCCCATCGGTTCTTTTTTTACAATTTTCCCCCAAGCTCTGTTTCTTGGCATTGCATCAAAAGTATATTCTACTGCATCATTTTCATTGATTCGTTTATAATCTCCCTCAGAAGCTGTAATCTTTACTTTCATCTTTGTCAAATCAGGCATATTTAACACGGCCATTCCATTCCAAACATTATCACCAACTTGAACTTTTCTTCCTTTGTAATACATTGCTCGAAATATCCTACCTTTTTTGGTTGACTTTATAACCAATCCATCAAGTTGCTCTTTTGAATTTTTAATATCGCTCGTTAGTCTTTGTATCTCAAATTCTTTCTTCTTCAATTCCGATTGATTGATAATAGCAAGCGATCGAAGCTTTTTTTGTAGTTTGCTTTTCTGAATTGCTACGATTTCCAGTTCCATTTTTTTTATTTTCTGTTGCGTAGGCGATAAATACTTTAATTGCAACGAATCCAGATTGGCAATATCAGTTTCGGCAGTATTGTTTTTTACTTGTGCCTCCATTAAAGAATATTGTAGATCTAAATCTGCTTTAGTTTTAGCTAAACCAGCTATGGCAATTTCTAAGTTTGTGGTTGATTCGTTATACCTTGAATTGACGTCCTTATCTTCGATGATGCACACCAAGTCACTATCATTTACGGTTACACCATCTTCAACAATATAGGTAATATAACCATCTGCTCGTCTTGGACAACCAAATGTTGTGGCTTGGGCGGCTTCAACAAAGCCACCAATATTAAGGTAATCCTCAAAATCTGTAATTTTGACAGTGTATGTTGAAGCATCATTTTTTTTATTCGATTGGCACGAAATAAAAAATGTAAGGATGGAAATAGTCAGGATATGGAAGGAGTGTTTTATCACAGATTGAATTTAGATTAATTATTGTTCAATTAACGTAAACAGCCATAATATATTGTAACAATTTTAGTCTCAAATCACATATTTAACTTATCGCAGGTTTTGAAATGGATCCTCAAGTACTAAAGTATGATTAATTTTAACCAGCAACTATCTTTTTGGAAACAGTTTTCCCAATCTTTTGAGTTTTAGATAATCCTATGCCAACAAATTTTTCAGAGATTAGTGATTTGTGGTTGATTCAGCTTTCTGAATTCACACAATCTGGTTCTATTACACCGCCCCTGAAATTAGAGACAAAAATAATAGAAAGGAAGCTTGAATGAATTTTCTGATTAGATCTTTGCATTAAGCATAAGATTTCAATATTCAGCAAAAGTCAAGTGCTGTATTCGATAATTCATTCAAGCTTCAATTATGATTGCCTAGGAAAAGATATTAGATTCTTTGATTGATTTAATTACTTCCACTTTTCATATCATCGTTCGATATGCCGCGTCTTGCTTTTTTGACAGAGATATCCATTTTTCCGAAATTATAACTCAGGTTAACACGCAACGAACGAGCCGGGTAATTGGATTGAGAGATCATTCTAAAATCGCTGGAAATATATTCATAACTGGATTTACGATTCGCCATAAACGGTTCGCTCACATTTAAACTTAACATAAGTTTCTTATTAAGAAAATACTGAGAAAGTGAGACACTTGTGTATGAATAGGCCGAAGATTTACTCTGAAGTTGCACCGAGGATGAATACATACCCCAATTGGCACTAATTGATCCGTTTTTCCAAAGTAGCAACCTTCCGTTTAACGATCCACTAAAATTAAATCCATTGTTTTTAATAATTTTACCATTGTTGGAAGCTTCCATTTGAGTATAAGTTACACTTCCATTAAATCCTACTGACAGTTTATCGTTTGGACGATAGGATAAATAAGAATTCACCCCATATCTGATATTTTTACCGATATTATCAAAAGTTGTATTCAGGACATTGACAGAATCCATAAAAGCAATTTGGTCGATGGAATTGTTAGTAAATGAAGCTGTTGCACCTAAATTCAAACTGATTTTATTTGTGAAAGTGCTATAAGTTGCTTCGAACGAATGCGCAATTTCTGACTTCAAATTCGGATTACCATACGAAAGATACATTCTATTAGTTTGATTGCGGTATGGATTTAAATAATAAATGCTCGGACGTTGAAGTCGCTGGGTATATGAAACTCTTATGGTTTGCGTTGGTTTTAGTCTGTATGTAAAGGTAATGTAAGGCACAATGTTTTGTAAATTGTTCGTAAAACTCGTATCCTTCACCGATTTTGAAACAGCATAGTTCCATGTAAGCTCGGCACGAAGTCCAGCTTTTATGGTTAGTTTCTTGAGTTTATGTACATATCCGGCGTATAATCCGACAATCGTTTGGTTGTATTCCAACTCGTTGCTCTTGGCATAATCCTGATTCAATTTATTAGTAATAGGATCCAGTAAGTAGTATTCCGAATTGCTATTATTTTCGCGGTAGATACCCTTAACCCCACATTCCAATTGGTTTACAGCAGTGAGAGGGTCGTAATAATCTAATTGTAGTGTTTGTTCCCGTGATACTTCCTTTCTCAGTGTATTCTGTTCGTAAGTATCGTAATTAAACGTATTTTGAGTTTTTGATGTCTGATCATATTCATACGGATAATTATCCAGTTTATACGATATGGTGAATGATTTATCCGGTTTTTTGTATAATTTCTGATAGTCGATATTTCCCGAGACCGATTGGTAACTATAAGTTCCCTTGTTTAACATTTCGAAATAGCTAGTTCTGGTTTTTTGTTGTGAAAGAATATCTGTCGTTGAAAGTCCGCTATTATTGCTATTGCTACCATATCCATAAAACGACATAGATATCAGATTCAGCGAATCAATTTCATAACTGGCTTCCCCGTTGAAGTTTTGGGAAAATCCTTTATTATTGCTGCTACCGATAGTATTGGTGTAGTATTGATTTACTCCAGTGGATAAAAGGTTCTCGCGATTAGACGTGCTAGTCGATTCCGGTCGTTTGCTTTGGCTCAACGAATACCGACCGGAGAACCCGAATTTCCCTAATTTAGTACTTAAGTATAAACCTCCGTTAAATGCCCCGAATGTGTCGAAGCCTCCATTGAGACTGCCGTTATACCCACTCAGTGTTTTTCTGAACGTGATAATGTTGATAATACCTCCCACTCCTTCAGCATCGTATTTGGAAGATGGATTGGTAATGACTTCAATATCTTTGATGGAGCTGGCAGGTAAGGTTTTAATCACATCCTTGAAGTTATTCGACATCATGGAAGACGACTTACCGTTAACCAACACTTTGAAATTTGTTTGTCCGTTCAGCTTGATAGTTTCTTCACCATCCACGGTTATCAGAGGTACTTTTCGTAGCATTTCCAGCGCATTGTTTGTTTTTGAATCGGGGTCGGATTCAATGCTGTAGGTTATTTTATCGGCATCTACCTTGATCAATGTTTTTTGAGCCGAGATAGATACACCCTTCAATGCAACACCTTCTGCCATTGGTATTTTGCCAAGGTCGGTTTTTTCTTCAGTGACAGTAACTTTCTTAGTTGCTTCCGAGTAACCAACAGAGGTGAATATAAAATTGTACGTTTTTTTCTGAGTGACAGCAGCAGTAAACTTTCCCGAAGCATCTGTACTTATTTTTTTTATGACTTTAGCACTGTCATTTTGCAACGTTACTGTAACATAAGCTAGTCCCTTCCCGTTCGCGGCTTCGGTTACCTGTCCTGAAATTTGATAATTAGTTGTTTTTTTGTTCTGAGCGAATAGATTAAATGTAAAAAACAGTAGAATTAGAAGTGTCGATTTGAATTTCATACGAAAAATAGAATTAAAAGGTGGTGAAGAAACGATGTGAGAATTGAATAAATTTTAAGCAAAGTAAGTAAAAATATAAATTGCTAAATAAATCATTAAGTAATATTAATACTAATTGTTTTATATTGTAAATACATTTAACTTGGACAATGCGTATTATTAGTTATTAACACTAAGACCTTACGGAAACGGCGAGTAAATAGCTCGCCGTTTCCGTACAAATGGCTCTGCAATGAACTTATTTCAAAAGCTCCGAAATTTGCTGAATAGTCATTTCGCCTTGCATGGGAGATGCGGCATCAGTATTGACTACCTTGCCTTCTTTGTTGACAAGTAAATAGGTCGGGAATTTTTTTACATTAAACAACAGCTCGACAAGCTCTTCCTGCTTTTCGGGCAAACGGTATTGCACCACATTTTCCCCGGTAAGATCCATTTCTTTGATGATGTTTTTCCACGAATCCTCCGGCGATCTGTTGGCGAAGTACATAAACACTACATCTTGGCCTTTCAGTTTGGCTTTCAGGTCCTTTACATATTTCAGGTTTTCTTTACAGGGACCGCACCAGGTTCCCCAGAAATCCACATATATCACCTTACCTTTGTAGGGTTTGATTAATTCATCAAATAAAGTTTTAGCATTCTGATATTCTTTCAGGTGACTGGTATTTTTCAAGCTGGCTTCGTAAGTCATGCCTTTGGTTGCCACGTTTTTGTAAAAATTGTTGACCTCCACAATGCTTTTAATCAAATCGGGATTTACCACTATAGCTTTCATATTGTTCACTTTTGTTTCCGAAAGTGCTTTGTGGTACTGATCCAGTTCGGCATAATAACTACTGGCATTCCACATTTGCCTCAAATGCTCGTTGGTCAGCAAAGAATCGGCTAAATGTGTGTCGAGCGGACGATTGGCAAATATTTCGGTGCTTGCTTCCTGAAACAATGGATTTATTGTTTGTAGTTTGCCAATCAGTTCTTTGTATTTGGTTTGCAAGGCTTCAACCTGATCCTTACCCGACTTATCAAACTCTTCGTTCATGGCAGTCATTTGATCTAACAGAGATATTGTGGCATCGTCCACCTTTTTGTTTTGCCGGATATACTTGCTGAGATCCTTAAACATAATTGTCATTGAATTTTGAGGCTTAAGGCTTGTTTCATAATCGATATAATCTCTCAGAAACGATCGAAATTCCCGAACGCCCGTGTAAGTCCATTCGTTGGTAAGTGGAAAATTGGCACGAACGTAATCCATATAACCCACATCGAAAGTTGTTTTATTTTTGCTTAGGAGATCAAACCTATGCTGCATGAGATAGAATGCCAGGTCGTAGCGTTCGTATTCGGAATTGAATTCCTTGAATTTTTTAGATACATTCGGATTAGCGGCAATAAAGGAATTCAAAACATCCGTACGCTTTTTGTACACCGAATCGCAATACGAGAGATAAGCCATATCGGACAGTTTTTCGGACTTGTTTCTATCAATATAAATTGAAGAAGGTTTGTATGTTATAAGCTCGTTATTGAGTCGGGCATTATCGCCCATAAACAACGCCTGTTTTGGGCGGTTCCGGTATCCTTCCATCGATTTGTCGGCTTCCTGTGGAATATAATCAACCAAATCAACAAACAAAGCAATGGTATTTCCGGCTTCCAACGACATGTGCAATTGTAACCGACTCCAATCCACGTACAATTCCGGTGCATTCATTATAGGGAAAGTAAGCTTGAAACGCCCCAGCGAATCGAAATCGGCTAAGTAATCCTGTTCTTTAGCAGTAATAAAATCTGGAGCAGAAACTTTGAAAGGATTTTTCTTCAATCTGTCGGCAAATTGAGCCGGAATTTTATCCATGTTACGGTAATAACCAATTATAGTGGCCGAATCTTTTAGGAAAGTCGGTTTGGCAAACGCGGTTTCGTCTTTCTGCGGATAGGCAGGATAAATTTTGTCCATTTTGATGTACGAAACGGTATTACCCTTGACGGGTTGAATCGTAATCCGGTTTTCTTTTGCTGATTTCAACAGGAGTAGCACAGTACGTTTGCCTTTTGCCAATGTAAGATTCAAATCTCCGTTTTTGCGAGTTTGTATGGTTTTATAGTTCCAAAAATCGCTTTTATACAGGACGAATTTTTCAAAAAAGCCATATTCCCAATGGTTGGTGCTGGCGTTAATCCAGTTGCCAATATATTTTTCAGGTATTTGCGACCGTGTTGGTGTTACAACTTTTTGTTGTGCTGAAACTGAAACTGAAACACAAAAAATAAACAGTAAAATTTGGATGGTTTTTTTCATAAGATATTTACGCTATGTATATGATTTTAATATTCGTCAAAGTTAAAGTGATATTTTCGATAATACTTTTCCAAGCTTCAATCTGATTACCAGATATTTTTTCAAAGGCCGCATGGCTTTTCTCTTCTGCTGTGTGGCACTTGCCAAAAGCCACATGGCCTTTTACTTCTGCTGTATGGCTTTTTACTTCCGCTATGCGGCCTTTCACGTCTGCTGTATGGCCTTTCACTTCCGCTGTGTGGCTTTTCACGTATGCTATATGGCCTTTCACTTCCGCTGTGTGGCCTTTCACTTTTGCTGTATGGCTTTTGACTTATGCTATGCGGCCTTTCACTTCTGCTCCAATGTCTTCTATTATTTCAATAATTTTTCAAGAATGGCTGTCACTTCTTTATCGGTTGGATCTATAGCCAGAATAATTCCATTTTTATCTACCAAGAAAGAAGCTCCGGCGGAATTGTCCACACCGTATTTTTCCCAGATTTTTCCCTTGTCTTTTAATTCTATCAGGTTTAACCAGGGGTATTTGTCTTTTTTGGCAGCATTTACTCCATCTGTCAGATTACTTTCGCGAGCTATGCCAACAATCGTAAAACCTTTGTCCTTATATGCTTCGTAAACAGGAATCATACTTTTGGCTTTTATTCTGCATGGTCCACACCACGAAGCCCAAAGGTCAATCAATGCTACTTTACCTTGTATTTGTTCGGATAGTTTGGTTGGTTTACCACTAAAGCTAGGAGCTGAAAAATCTACATAGGGTTTGCCAACCTTAATAGATGTATAGCTGAGAATCAATTCTTTCATCTGTTGGGTGTAGTGGTGTTTTGGATATTTTTTGGCATATACATCATAGAAGATATTTATACACTCTTGAATTTCTTCTTTATTATTCATTGCACCTAGCAGTAAACTGTAACCTACAAGAGTATTGTTATTTCGAATATATTCTATTTCCCATTTTCTCCAATCATTTCCCATTTTAATTTCTTTATCTTGTAACGCTTTAGCTTCGGGAGTCAAAGCTAGACCGGATTGTTGAAGTTTGTTAGCCAAAGCCTTTAAGCTGTCCAACACATGTTCATTTTTTTCTGCTTGAATTTTCGCCATTAGCTGTTTTGCATCCACTGTAAATACTCTATCTTCTTTCTTTAATCTCTCTTTTTCTAGATTGGAGTCTTTCCAACTAAATAAAGAGTCGCATAGTGCATGGTAATGGGAATACTCACGATTTAGCAAACCTCCGGTAACTTTATTTTTATAATTAAGATTCATTGGGAAAAGCTTAAATGTAACAACACCTGACTCAGCAAAAAATATGGCAGGATATCCTTTTCTTTGTTCTTCGTAGAATGTCAAGCGATATAATTCAGAATTTTGACAGTTTAGTTCATACTCAAACTTACCATCCCGAATTGGGATAATTATTCCTGTGGTTTGGATAGACCCATTGATTGTTGTAAGTATAATTCGGTTACTGTATGGTCGGTCAATAACAGTTCCTTTTATCAAACAATGAATTGGAGTAGCAACCGGCTTTGGTTTTACTGTCTTGATGCCTGTGATAATAGATTCCTGTCCTTTTTCCCCTAACAGAAGGTCAAATGATTTTTCGGTTTTATATAAAGGTTTCAGATGCAACTTAAACGAAATATATCCCGTTGTTGGCACGACTGTTTTTTTACCCAGTTCAAAACCTTCCGAGCGAAGTAGCTTGTAGATTTTCCCAGATTTCCCTTTTATATAGCACTTGGCTGCTATTAAAATCGTATCATTAGGGCTGTCATAAAAATCACAATACAGCACAGTTTCAGTATCTTTCAACACCAATTTGTCGATTTCTAGTGATCCGGAGTTGTTATTTTCAAAATTCGGATGTTCAATAATTCTTGTTTGAGCAATGCCCGTTGTTGCAATCAACAACAGACTGAGAAAGGATATAAATAGTTTTTTCATGGTGATTTTCTAATTATTGGAATAAATGATATCTTAAAATAAGTTCTAAAAGGCCTTCAGTTACCAACTGCACAATTAAGGGCACGGTTATTTTTTGTTTTCCTATAGTTGATTGATTTGATTGGTGATTAATTCCTTTTCGCTCGGTCTGGTTGAATTTACCCTTTCTTTCCCCAAAGTTGCTCCAACTTTCATCCATCTTGCGCCAAGTTTCCCCAAAGTTGCTCCAACTTTCATCCATCTTGCTCCAACTTTGCCCAAAGTTGCTTCAACTTTCATCCATCTTACGTCAACTTTGCCCATTTTTACTCCAACTTTGTACAAAGTTGTGGCATCTTTGGGCAAAATTATTGCGTTTTTGCCCAAAGTTGAGGCAATTTTGCCCAAATTTGATATGTTTTGATCAAAATCCCTTATTCCAAAAATTGCTCGTACTATCCCGTTGAACAGCAATATTCCGAGCCGTCTGAAATCCTGTTAACCCTCCGTGATTTTGAACTTTACCTGAAATATTTTTAGCATAACAATTCAAATTCACATGAGCTTTGTCAATCGCTACATTCAGATTTCTCAGATTCACGTTCTTAATTTCAATGCTTGCACTGTCGGAAACAGCCAAATCAATATCAAAAGGTTTTACTTCAATTCCTGCATTGCTGTAAGTAGCTGTTCCACCTGTCAATCTCAGTTTCATAAACTCGGGAGCGAAATTAAAAACTCCAAACCACCACTGGTGCCTACCAATTACCGTTGTAATGTTATCGCACTTCACAAATGTGCGGAGTCCGCTGTAAACGTGCAAGGTATCGTTGATAACTTCATACAATTTTGCAGGAACTTTCTTTCCGGTTATGTACTCTATTCTCATTGAAGTAGTGTCCGAACGAACGATATTCACATCCGATCCTTTTTCGGCAACAATTACCTTGAAACTATTTGCTAATGGGTATTCTTTGAAACTAATTTTAGCTATTTCGTCCTTAATATGTTTTTTGGTATCTGCAAATAAAAAAAACATACTTCCAACTAATAAAATAGCAAAAGCGGTAATAATTATGTTACTTGTTTTCATTTTCTTGTATAGCTGTTAGTAAGTCAGTTAAATCATTATTGGTGAGTTTCAATACTTTTATTTTTTGAATAAATTCAGGTAGTTCATTCTTGAAGAATGCCTGTCGTTCGGTTTTCAGGATACGATCCAATGCATCATCAGATACAAAAAATCCAATGCCGCGTTTGTTATCAATCACACCTGCATCCTGCAGTATAGCATACGTCCTTAAAAGCGTATTCCGGTTTACTTCAAACTCCATCGCCAGATCGCGCACCGAGGGTACACGTTCACCGGGAGTAAGCTTGCCTTCCAGTATTTGGTGACAAAGGTTATCAGCTATTTGCTGAAAAATTCCTTTTGTCGATTTAAAATCTATACTCATAATTGTTTTTCTTTAAGTTTGAAATAACCCATTGAAAGTAAGAATAACGGCGATACAAAACCAATCAGGCAAAGCCAGAATTCAATATTATTAATGCCATTCTGAAGAGTGTAGTTAGAAAGCGAAACATCGAATCCCTTAGTGTCTGGATAAAAAATATGTGAAAAAACAACCATAAACAAAGCCATAGCAAAAAATAGAGCCACTAACGATAGTATGCTTTTTACCAGTCCAAGTTTCTTGAAAAATAATTTCACCGAGAATAAATATAAACCTATGGATATGATACAGAAACTAAGACCCCATGTTTCAATAGACTTGTGATAAACAATCTTTTCAATTGGATAACTTCCTGCTTCGGATGAATAACTTATTACATTATCGTACAAGAAAATCATACTGTAATGAAATTTCTCGATAACCTGCTCGGCGTAGGCATAATGAAGGTTTGTTTTCAGTTCCACCATTTGCATCACCGAAATGGTACGTGCCAACCGGGCATCAATCCAAAATAAAACGAGGAAAATAGCAGCCCCACAAATCACACGGATAAAAAACTGGCTGAAAAATTTCTCGAAGGTGGAAGCCGGAATAAGCAAATAATTGGTAGTCTTCACCTTCGACCCCAAATCGGGAAACGAACTGCCAACCAATACTCCTAAAGCAACAATTGAAGCCATAAAAATCTTCATGTAATCGTTTTTGCCAAATATTCTCCAACTAGATTCCAGTTCATTACCGTAAGCAAACTTTGGCATATTGCTATAAAGGAACACGAAGCCCATGATAAATGCAGCTAAAATAATTAAAAGATATTTTTTGTAATTGATTAATATATCGTTCATCAATAGCCGGTAAAACCTGCTGAAACTAAAAAATTTATTTGAATTCATATTTTTCCGGAATTAGATTTTTTTGTTGATAATCGCATTAAATAGAAGTTCTAAATCGATGCTTGACTCATTGCCGTCTGTTGCCTGAACTATAATTTTTTGTCCCACCGGGCATTGTTCGTGATAAAGTACGTTCTTTATTCCGGTTATCGATGGTACCACGTCGAAGTAAAGCTTTTGAGTAATTTGGTCGATATTTTCCTGATAAATAATTAGACCATTCTCAATCACCACCACTTTATCAATCACCGTGTCGATATCTTTCACCTGATGGGTGGAAATAATAACCAATTGTTCTTCGGTAACCGAGCTTACTAAAATTTTACGGAATTGACTTTTGGAAGGAATGTCAAGACCGTTGGTTGGTTCGTCCAGCACCAGCATTTTGCAATTGGTTGAAAGAGCAAACGCAATCAGGAACTTTTTGCGTTGTCCATGCGAAAGTTTGTTCAGGTTGGACGTGATCTGCAATTCAAATTCTTCACAAATGCCATAAAGCTTCAACTGGTCGAAGTTTGGATACAGCGGGCTGAATGCTTTCACATAGGTGGAAATACTGATGGACGGAAATCCAAATTCTTCAGGAACCAGGTAAACGTCCGCCAGGTAATTTGGATTGCGGTCGAACGGAACAAAACCGTTTACATTGATTTTTCCACTTTTTGGCTGAATTAATCCCGAGATTAAATGCAGCAGGGTCGATTTGCCTGCTCCGTTTTTACCGAGCAGCCCAACGATGCGTCCGCTTTCTACCTCCAACGAAAAATCGTTGAATAGCGGCGACTTCTTTTTGTAATGAAATGATACGTTTTGAATGTTGATCATGGCATAATAGTTTAGTGACCTATGTTTCTATGCCACAAAGTAACGGACAATATTTTAATTCACCAAATAATAATGGAACTATTTTTAAAAATAATAAAGAAATAATTTTCATTCTATTGACTATCAGAAGTATATAGTTGTTACTTTATCGATAAAAATAATTTGATTTCTCACTTTAAATAACATATTATTAAACGTTTTCTATAGGATGAGGTTGGTTAGCGGCTTCGCCGCTAACCAACCTCATCCCCAGAACCAAAAAATTGACTGTCATTTCGAACGAAGTGAGAAATCTAATCTCCCAACAAAAACATATAAAGCTTTACTGCATAATACCGTTTTCTTCCAACAAAAAACGGGCTACTCGTCCAGAGCAACCCGTTTACAACTTAAAACCGTTTGATTAAATAATGGTTATTCCTTGTTCTTCGCAAAGTTTCAGTGCCATTTCGCGAAGCTTGAACTTCTGAATTTTCCCGCTACCTGTCAACGGATATTCTTTCACAAAGAAAACATAGCGTGGAATTTTATAGCGGGCTATCTTTTCTTTGCAAAACTCCTGCACATCTTCGGGCAACAGTTCAGTTCCTTCGTGCGGAATAATAAAAACGCCTACATCTTCACCGTACCTCTGTGAAGTTATTGCCACTATCTGTGCATCTTTCACACCCGGCATGTGGTACAGGAATTCCTCAATTTCGCGAGGCGATATATTTTCACCGCCACGGATAATCATATCTTTGATTCGTCCGGTAATGCGGTAGTTTCCATCGGGGTCTTTTACACCCAGGTCGCCCGAGTGAAGGAAACCGTTGCGGTCGATCACTTCGCTCGTGGCTTGCGGATTTTTATAATATCCTTTCATCACGTTGTACCCGCGGCAACACATTTCGCCCTGCACGCCATCAGGACATTGTTCGCCCGTTTCGGGATTGATAACCGCCACTTCGGTAAATTCGTAATCGCTACCCACCGTGGTGCAGCGCGTTTCAAACGAATCTTCCACACGGGTTTGGGTCATTCCGGGCGAAGTTTCGGTGAGTCCGTAAACACTGGTAATGGTCATAAACATTTTTTCGCTTACCTGCCGCATCAGTTCTATGGGGCAAAGGGCCCCGGCCATAATTCCCGTACGGAGCGATGACATATCGAACATTGGGAACATGGGGTGATTCAGCTCGGCAATAAACATGGTGGGAACACCGTAAAGCGCCGTTGCCCGTTCGCGGTGAACTGAAGCCAGCACCAATAGGGGATCAAATTTCTCTACCACTACCTGCGTGCTTCCGTGTGTCAAACAGTTCATCATGGCCAGCACCACGCCGAAGCAATGGAACAATGGTACGCAAATACAGAGCTTATCGTCGGGAGTGAATTTCATGTGCTCTCCTGTGAGGTAACCGTTGTTGGCAATGTTGTGGTGCGAAAGCATGACACCCTTCGGAAAGCCGGTGGTACCGGACGTGTATTGCATATTCACCACATCGTGGCAACTGATTGTTTTCTTAATTTCATTCAGTTCATCGTCAGGTAAATTATTGCCGAGTAAAAGCAATTCCTGCGTGTTGTACATGCCGCGGTGTTTCTCCTGTCCGATATACACCACGTTTTTCAGGCAGGGAAATTTTTCTGATTTCAGACAGCCACGTTGGGTAGTTTTTAGTTCGGGCACTAGGGTATTCATCATTTGTACATAATCATTCCCCGAAACGCCATCGGTGATGCAGATGGTGTGCATGTCCGAATTTTCAATTACAAAAGCCAGCTCGTGTTCTTTGTAGCTGGTATTCACGGTAACCGCCACGGCTCCGATTTTACCGCAAGCAAAAAGCAAGGTGAACCAATCGGGGACGTTTTGCGCCCAAATTCCCACGTGCGAACCCTTGGTAACGCCGATAGACAGCATCCCCTTGGCCATATTGTCCACCCGTTCGTTGAAATAGCTCCACGTAAATCGTAAATCGCGGTCGGAATACACAATATATTCCTTGTCGGGAGTGTTGGCAGCCCAGTATTCAAGCCAATCTCCAATCGTATTGTCAGATAACTGCATAGTTGTTTCCCTATTTTAAAATGGTGAATAAACTACCGCCAGTATTTTGGCTGCCGCTTCATTGCCCGAAGCAACCAAATGAGGCACAATGGAATCGTAGTAGATGCTTTCGCCTTGACTCAGGCTGTACGAATTTTTACCGTATGTGATTTTAACGACGCCTTCGAGCACATAAATAAACTCCTCGCCTTCGTGGGTAGAGAGAATGGGCTCTTCTTTCAACGATGGTTGAATGTCAATCACAAATGGCTCCATGTGGCGGTTGGCTTTTCCGGCTGCCAGTGTGTAGAAATCGAGATGCGAGTTTGTTTTCGACAATTGGCTGGAGAATGAAACAGCTTGTTGATTGTCGGCGAGTGTATTCACAATGGGTCCAAGCGTATCGCTGTCGTCCAGCAATGTGCCCAACCGAACACCCAGTGCTCTTGATATTTTTAATAATACTGCTAATGACGGAACGGTTTCACTTTTTAGAATAGAATCAATTTGCGATTCGGTAAAACCACTGCGGGCGGATAGTTCGGCAACCGAAATATTTTTATCAGCACATAACCGGTTGATTTTTTCATTTACCTGACTTTTGTTCATAGATTCAATGTATTAAAATTACAATTTGTAAGTAAAAAGAAATTTATTTTTTAGGATTAATTAAATTCGAGCACAAAAATAGTAAATTTTTAAAAATACCGGTCATTTTGCTATAATTTTTATTTGTTTATTTTCACCTAATCTCAAAACAAAGAAGCAATATACCTAAAAAGAAAAACCGTCCGATAAGCACATTGGCCTATCGGACGGTTTTATATTTATTCAGCGAGTTTTTATTTCACTTCAACCCCATTCGTCACTTTGACGCTCGGGCGGATAAGTACCAGCTTGCCATCGGCATTTTCGGCGGAAAGAATCATGCCTTCGCTCATCACCCCGCGGAGTTTGCGGGGTTCAAAGTTGGCTATAAAGCAAACCTGCGTACCGATTAGTTCTTCGGGATTAGGGTACGAAGCCGCAATGCCTGAAAGAATGGTGCGTTCGCTCGTGCCATCGTCCAGTTTAAACTGAAGCAGCTTGTCGGCTTTGGGTACTTTTTGGCAATCGAGCACGGTAGCCACGCGAATATCCATTTTCATGAAATCATCGAAAGCCACGTTTTCTTTCACATCATTGGGTTTATAAGCCGCAACCTCGTTAGCTTTTTTGGTATCGAGCAGTTTTTGAACCTGAGCGGCTATGGTTTCGTCTTCAATTTTTTCAAACAACAGTTCGGGAGTTCCCAACTGATCACCGGCTTTCAATAAATCAATGCGACCTAGTTCTTTCCAGTCAAAAGTGGAAAGATTCAGCATGGCTCGCAGTTTTTCAGACGTAAACGGCAAAAACGGTTCAAAAGCAATGGCCAGATTTGCAGCTATCTGCAAACTCAGGTGCATAATGGTAGCCACGCGATCCATGTCAGTTTTGGCCACTTTCCACGGTTCGGTATCGGCTAAGTATTTGTTACCGATACGAGCCAGATTCATGGCTTCTTTTTGCGCATCGCGGAAGCGGAAGTTATTAAGCAGCTTTTCCACATCGGCTTTTACATTCACAAATTCGTCGAGCGTTTGTTTGTCGTAGTCGGTCAGTTGACCCAAAGCAGGCACTTTGCCATCGTAGTATTTTTGAGTCAGCACCAGCGCACGATTGATAAAGTTGCCAAAGATAGCCACCAATTCGTTGTTATTGCGCGCCTGAAAATCCTTCCAGGTGAAATCGTTGTCTTTGGTTTCGGGAGCATTGGCAGTTAACACATAACGGAGTACATCCTGCTTTCCGGGAAATTCTTCCAGATACTCATGCAACCACACCGCCCAGTTGCGCGAAGTTGAAATTTTATCGCCTTCGAGGTTCAGGAATTCGTTAGCCGGAACATTATCAGGCAAAATATACGAACCTTCGGCTTTCAACATGGCCGGGAAAACAATACAGTGGAACACGATATTATCTTTTCCAATAAAATGAAGCAAACGGGTTTCTGGGTCTTTCCACCATTTTTCCCACGAGTCGGGCAAAAGCTCTTTGGTATTTGAAATATAGCCAATCGGTGCATCGAACCACACATACAGCACTTTACCTTCGGCTCCTTCCACAGGCACAGGAATTCCCCAATTGAGGTCACGACTTACAGCGCGGGGTTGCAAGCCCATGTCGAGCCAGCTTTTGCATTGTCCGTACACGTTTGGTTTCCATTCTTTATGATCTTCCAGAATCCACTTGCGAAGCCAGGCTTCATGCTGATCGAGCGGCAAGTACCAGTGTTTGGTTTCACGCATCACAGGTGCCGAACCGCTGATAGCAGATTTTGGGTTAATCAAATCCGTTGGGTTCAACGAGGTTCCACAAGCTTCGCATTGGTCACCATACGCATTTTCGTTTCCACAGTGCGGACATTTACCGGTAATATATCGGTCGGCCAGAAATTGCTGAGCTGTTTCGTCGTAATACTGCTCGCTGGTTTGAATTACAAAACCGTCTTTATCGTTGATCGTTTTAAAAATTTCGGAAGCCAGCTCTTTATGTGTTTTGGAAGTGGTACGCGAGTAAATATCGAACGAAATACCAAAATCCTCGAACGATTTTTTAATGATTCCGTGATAGCGATCCACAATGTCCTGCGGCGTAACACCTTCTTTTTTAGCTTTGATGGTAATTGGCACACCGTGTTCGTCCGAGCCTCCTACAAAAAGCACCTCTTCGCCTTTCAGTCGGAGATAGCGCACATAAATATCGGCAGGAACATATACACCCGCCAAGTGCCCGATATGAACTGGTCCGTTGGCATAAGGCAATGCAGAAGTTACGGTAGTACGTTTGAAATTGGTCATGTAGTTAATCTGTTTATGGGTTCATGGGTTAACTAGTTGATTGGTTAACTGGGTAATTTGCTCATCTAAACGAATTAACCAATTTTCCGATTAACTATAATCTAAACCGGACTGCAAAGATACGGACAAATAATTAAATTTGGAATAATTTTCTGTATCGAAATGAAACATAAAAAGTTATAGTTTATATCCTCTTTCGGACGATGATAATTT
>Ga0302288_1000508_pt1 | contig 30867 bp, 31 predicted proteins | sample III_Fen_N1_1_FD_194549 | JGI IMG/M metagenome (GOLD analysis project Ga0302288, IMG submission 194549) | Peat permafrost microbial communities from Stordalen Mire near Abisko, Sweden - III_Fen_N1_1 | ecosystem: Environmental > Terrestrial > Soil > Wetlands > Permafrost | place: Sweden: Abisko...
TTATGAAGAAAATATTTATCATATTGTTACTCATTAACGCAATTGTCATTTCTGTAATTACTGTCTTGGTTAAAAACCAATCAACAGAATCAAAAATGGAAATTCTTAAAAGCCGATTTAGCAAAAAACATATTCAATCGGTCGATCACACCAAATTTGTTATACTTCAACAACAATTCAAATCGCCTCAAGATGTGACAAAAGCTTGTTTAAGTTGTCATACCGAAAGAGGTAAAGAAATGATGCACACATCACACTGGCAATGGTCTAGAGATGAGTTCATAAAAGGTCGAGGCGTTGTTAAATTAGGTAAGAAGAATATTTTAAACAATTTCTGTATAGGAATAAGTGGAAGTGAACAATCGTGTAATCGATGCCATGCTGGTTATGGTTGGGGGGATAAAAACTTCGATTTTTCCAAACAAGAAAATATCGATTGTCTTGTTTGTCACGACAATTCAGGTGAATATACAAAGGCAACTGGTGGTTCAGGAATGCCAGACAGTACTGTAAATCTTTCAAAAGTAGCTCAACACGTAGGTCAATCACAAAAAACAAATTGTGGTTCATGTCACTTCTTTGGTGGTGGTGGTAATAATGTAAAACATGGTGATTTGGAAAAAGCTCAACTTGACTGTTCTCGCGATGTAGATGTTCACATGTCGAACGAAGGAACCGATTTACGTTGTGCCGACTGCCATACAACCAATCAACATCAAATAAAAGGTAAAATGTATTCTGTTTCTTCAATGAATAAAGACAGAATAAGTTGCATTCAATGTCATACACAAACACCTCATAAAGAAAATATTATTAATGAACACTCAATTAAAGTTTCATGTCAAAGTTGTCATATTCCTACCTATGCAAAAGTCAATTCCACAAAAATGACTTGGGATTGGTCGAAAGCTGGAAAACTAAAAGATGGCGAAGAAATTGAGGAAGATGACAGTTTAGGTAATCATACTTACATGTCGATAAAAGGATCATTTACGTGGCAACGAAATGTAGAACCTGAATATGCATGGTTTAATGGAACTGCAGACCACTATATAATGGGCGATAAAGTTGATACATCAAAACCAATAAACATAAACACACTAAATGGTGATTATAGCGATCCTAATGCACAAATTATTCCAGTTAAAGTGCACCGAGGAAAACAAATATATGACACAAAATACAATCAATTAATTGAACCAAAACTATTCTCTGCTCATAAAGGCGATGGTGGTTATTGGAAAGATTTTAACTGGGATATAGCCTCTAAAATAGGAATGGAAAACATTGGCAAAAAATATAGTGGACACCACACTTTTGTTCGTACACAAATGTTTTGGCCACTCAACCACATGGTTGCACCTAGTGAAAAAGCAGTATCTTGTATTGAATGTCATAGTTCCGATGGACGTTTAAAAAACTTACATGGATTCTACCTACCTGGTCGAGACGAAAATGCAACTGTTGAATTCATTGGTTTGGGAGCAATAATTACTTCGATACTCGGAGTTATAATACATGCATTTCTTAGAATTTTCCATAACACAAAATATAATCGTAAGACAAAAACAGTAAACCCAGAATAAATATGAAGAAAGTATATATATATAAAGCTTACGAACGCTTTTGGCATTGGAGTCAGGCATTTTTAATTTTCTTTCTTGCCTTTACAGGATTTGAAATTCATGGTTCATTTGTATTTTTTGGTTATCAAAATGCGGTAACATACCACAATATGGCAGCTATTTCATTCTTGATACTAATTGTATTTACCATGTTTTGGCATTTTTCTACTGGTGAATGGAAACAATATATTCCAACTTTTACAAATATTAAAGCACAAATAAATTATTACTTAATTGGGATATTCTCAAAAGCTCCTCACCCTACTCGTAAAACAGAATTGACTAAGCTTAATCCATTACAAAAGTTAGTTTATTTTGGATTAAAAGTTTTATTAATCCCATTATTAGCAATATCTGGTTTATTATATATGTATTATCGATATGAAGACGGAGGCCAAGTTAAAAGTCTCGATATCGATGGATTAAGTGGAATTGCATCGGCTCACACTCTTGGAGCTTTACTATTAATTGCATTTGTCATAGTTCATTTATATCTAATAACGACTGGAACAACAGTCTTTTCAAATTTAAAAGCTATGCTTACTGGTTATGAAGAGATTGAAAATGATGAAGAAGAAAAAAATTCTGGAGAAAAAGATTTTATTGATTAAACTCTAAAAATATGAAGACTATTAAGTACTTGAATCCATACATTGCAGGTGTTTTACTTGGATTAGTTTTACTTGCTACAATCTACGTTTCTGGTCGTGGCTTAGGTGCGAGTGGAGCGTTTAAAAGTGTTGTAGTATCAACGGTTGCAACGGTTGCTCCTAATCATGCCAATAACGCAATGTTTTATAAACAATATACTGGCGATAAACCAAGTCCATTAAAATCTTGGTTAATTTTTGAAATAATTGGAGTTGTAATTGGAGGTTTTTTATCTGGTTTAGTTTCTGAACGATTGACATTTAAGGTTGAAAAAATACCATCAATAAAAGTTAGAACTCGATTGATATTTGCTTTACTTGGCGGTATTCTGTTTGGTTTAGGTGCACAATTTGGACGTGGATGTACAAGTGGTGCTGCACTTAGTGGTATGGGAGTTCTTGCAACATCGGGCTTTTTAGTTATGATATGCATATTTGGTACAGGATATGCTTTTGCTTGGTTTTTCAGAAAATTATGGAATTAATATATTAGAATATGGGACCATTAGAAGGATTAAATATTATATCGGCTGAATTCGATTTCATTTTGGCTTTACTTATTGGAATTGCTTTTGGCTTTGTGCTTGAACAAGCCGGATTTTCTTCATCAAAGCGATTGGCAGGTTTATTTTACGGAACCGATTTTGTGGTTCTACGAGTATTTTTTACTGCAGCTGTTACGACTGTTTTAGGCGTAATCATTTTCGATTATTTTGGAATTCTCGACTCTAGTCTTATCTACATTAACCCCACATTTTTAGGATCGGCAATTGTTGGTGGAGTAATAATGGGACTTGGATTTATTTTAGGCGGTTTTTGCCCTGGAACAAGCGTCTGTGCTGCTGCAATAGGCAAAATCGATGCAATTGTTTTTATTGGTGGATTATTAATTGGCGTATTCATTTTCGCAGAATTATATCCATTGTATGAAGGCTTTTACCATGGATCATCGTATGGAGATATTAAGATTTTCGACACATTAGGTATGAGTCGAGGATTGTTCATATTTGTATTAGTTTTTATTGCATTATTTGCCTTTGTTGTAACTTATTTCATCGAACAAAAAATAACAAAACAACCTACACAAAGTTTGTTGAACTCGATGAAACTATTCCCTTATCATACAATGGCAATAATTGGAGCTTTGATTGCTACAATTATCATTATCAATTTACCGAGTCGAAAAGAAAAAATTATTGCTGCGGTTCAAAAAGAAATGAAACAAGGTAAATATTCACTACCATTGATTTCTGCTGAAGAATTATCGTTTAAAATACTTGAATCAAATGAAAACATTAAAATCGTTGATGTACGTCCCGATTCGATTTATTCAAAACTTTCAATTCCAGGTGCTTCTAATATACCATTAGATAAATTATTTGATCGTGCGTGGGAAGATTATTTAGGAAATGTAAAATCACTTAAAATATTTGTCGGACAAAATGAACAACAAAGCATTAAAGCAGCTTTACTTGCAAAAAAACTAGGATATAAAAACATCACAGTACTGCAAGGTGGTATGAACAGTTTTGTAAACAACATACTTAACTTCAAAAAGCCCATTGTTCTCGACGATACCCAAGGATTTATAGCTGAAGCAAGTATTCGACTAAAAGGTATGATTGCAAAAAACAAACAGCCTAAAATTAAACCTAAAGTTTTAATGAAGGCTAAAGGAGGCTGTTAGAATATTATTTCATAACGGAAAAAAGGAGTTTGTTAACGTTTAGCAAACTCCTTTTTTGTTTACCTCGAAATTTGGGTCGTTCACCGATTATATATATATCAATAACAAATAATGAACGAATTTTGTAACAAATAGAACGGTTAATATTATTTTCTATTGACAATATGCAATACATTTGAAACGTTAAATTGAGTAATATTTATAAACCAATACGATTAATGAAAAAGACTTTTTTAATTTGTTTAGCATCGACATTTATCTTTTGTCAAAACGGTTTTTCTCAAACCAAATGGAACTTAAAACAATGTATTGACACTGCAATGAATCGCAATTTGAGTATTTTGCAATCGTCTGCAACAAACGAAACCAAACGAATAGATGAAGAACAAGCAAAATATCAACGCTTACCTAATTTATCTTTTTTAGCAAAAGAATCGTATTCTCATTATTTTGTTAATTCCGATTTATCAAATAATAAATCTAACGCGATTTTTGGTAGTTATGGTTTAAATTCATCGGTACTTTTATATGGTGGAAATCAATTACAAAAAAGAATTAAACAACATTCCATTGACTATCAAGCAGGTAAATTAGACATTGAAAAATACAAGAATGACGTTAGCCTAAACATTGCATATTCTTACTTGCAAATTCTATATGACTACGAACAAATTGATCTTTCAAAAGAAATATACCAACAAACTCAAAAACAATATGATAATACTGAGATGCTTGTTAAATATGGCAAATTAGCTCAAACGAGTTTAACACAGATGAAAGCTCAGGTAGCCACTCAAAATTACAACCTAACAAAAGCACAAAACGATCTATATATAGCAAAAGTTAACTTAATGCTAATGATGGAAATACCTGTAGTTGATAGTTTTGACATTGATAAACCACTATTACCCGATTCGTCAATTATACAACAAGCAACATCAATAAAAAGTCAAGATGTATTTAATACAGCTCTTAAAAATCAACCTCAAATTAAAAGTGCTCAATTAAAAACAGACTTAGCCGATTTAAATATTAAAATTGCAAAAGCATCATATTTGCCCACGTTATCACTTAATGGAAATATAGGTACAAGCCAATCTAGTACAGCAAAAACAGCGATTACAATTCAAAACTATGCAATAAAAGATCAATTGAAAGACAATATATCATCTTCTATTGGTCTTACTTTAAATGTTCCAATTTTCAACAATTGGGCAACAAAAGCTAATGTTCAAAAAGCTCAAATATATAAGCAAGCTGCTGATTATGATAAAGCTTCAACAGAATTACAACTACGTAAAGATATTGAACAAGCTTATGCCGACTATATTGTTGCAAGCAAAAACTATGAATCGGCACTTGAATATGTACGTGCAACAAAAGAAACATATGCAAATGCGGAATATAAATATAATCTTGGTTTAATTACATCATTGGATTTATTAACTGAACGAAACAATTATATCCAAGCTAGCACACAATTTATTCAAACAAAATATCAATTTTTCTTCAAATCAAAAGTTTTAGATTTCTATCAAGGTAAACCACTTAATTAAATTATTACTTTTTAATTATGAATGGTAAAGAATTTCGAATTCAATAATTACAAATAATTATAAAATCATGTCAAAGAAAATAGTGTACATAGGATTGGGCATTGTATTGGTAGTAGCACTGTTCTTTGTTTTTAAACCAAAGAAAAATACTGCAATAAACTGGCAAACGGCAAAAGTAACTCGTGGCGATTTAAAAGTTACCATTACAGCAACCGGAACTCTCGATGCGTTAACAACGGTTGAAGTTGGTACCCAAGTTTCAGGTACCATTGCAAAATTATTTGTCGACTTTAATTCTAAAGTGAAAAAAGGACAAGTAATTGCAATGATAGACACAACATACTTAGCTGCAGCATTAAGCGATGCATCAGCAGTTCTGGAGAAAGCTAGAATCTTAATGGATCAAGCTAAAAGAGTATTTGATCGCACCAATAAACTATTTAAAACAGGAACAGTATCTCAATTGGAATATGAACAAGATTTAGCTAGTTTCGAGTCTGCACGATCAGGAGTAACTTCTGCAAAAGCTCAATATAATCGAGCAAAAATCAATCTCGATTATGCAACAATTAAAGCCCCAATTGATGGTGTTATCATATCTCGAAATATTGATTTAGGTCAAACAGTTGCAGCGAGTTTTAATACACCAAAACTATTTAGCATTGCTAATGATTTAACAAAAATGCAAGTAGAAGCAAATGTTGATGAAGCAGATATAGGTGGAGTTAAGCAAGGTCAAATAGCTTCATTTACCGTCGATGCTTTTCCTGCTGATACATTTCAAGGTTTTGTAAAACAAATTCGCCTTGAACCTACTACAACTAATAGCGTTGTTAAATACACGGTAATCATTGAAGTTGAAAATAAAAGCTTGAAACTTTTACCAGGTATGACTGCAAATATTGCTATAATAGTTGAAGAACACAAAGATATATTAATGGTTCCATCGATAGCATTATCATTTACACCACCATCTGAAAATATGGCTGAAATAAAAGCTGCACTACCCGACTCAATTCGTAATTCTAGTCATTTTAATAAAATGTTAGAGAACAAAAAAGGGAATAATAAATTCAAAAAAGTTTGGGTTAAAGAAAGTGGTTATGTAACAATTAAAAGAGTTAAAACAGGTGTTTCCGATGGTGTATCAACTGAAATTACAGATTCAAAACTTCAAGTTGGCGATGATGTAATTACTGGAATTATTCACGAAAAGACAAGTACTTCAACTCAAAAAAGTCCATTCATGCCAACACCACCTAAAGGTGCTAGAAAATTTTAAGATGAAAACCTTAATTGAAATTAAACAGCTAAAAAAAGTCTACGATTCAGGAGAAGTTCAGGTCGAAGCTCTTAGAGGCATTGACTTAACAATTCCTCAAGGAGATTTTGTGGCTATCATGGGTGCTAGTGGTTCGGGCAAATCAACTTTAATGAATATTCTTGGTTGTCTCGACACACCAACATCAGGTGATTATATTCTCGATGGTGTTGAAGTTAAAAAGATGAATCGTAATGAACTTGCTGAATTCAGAAATCAAAAACTTGGTTTTGTTTTTCAATCTTTCAATTTATTAACTCGCACCAGTGTACTTGATAATGTAATGCTACCATTACTTTACAACAAAGGAATACCGGAATCAGAACGAGTGGAACGCTGTCATAAAGCTATTGAAATGCTTGGATTAACATCTCGAATAAAACATTATTCAAATCAACTTTCAGGCGGACAACAACAGCGTGTTGCAATAGCTCGTTCACTAGTTGGTAATCCTTTGGTAATATTAGCTGATGAACCTACTGGAAATCTTGATACGGCAACAAGTAATGAGGTTATGAAAATATTTCAAGATTTAAATGCTAAAGGAATAACTATTGTTTTAGTAACACATGAACCAGATATTGCTGCATTTGCAAAACGAAAAGTTGTTTTCAAAGATGGTCATATTATAAGTGACGAAATAACAACTCAAAACTAAAAATTCATAACTCAAAACTGTAAAAATGAATTTTATAAATATTTTCCGAATAGCAATTCTAGCATTGTTGAAAAACAAAACTCGTTCATTACTTACAATGTTAGGAGTTATTATTGGCGTAGCATCAGTTATAGCAATGTTAGCAATTGGGCAAGGTTCGAACGACAGCATACAAAAACAAATTCAAACTTTGGGAACAAATGTTGTAATGGTTATGCCTGCAGCAATGAGTCAAGGTGGCGTAAAGCAAGATGCTGGAGCGTCACAATCACTCGTTATGCAAGATATAGAGGCCATTAAACGCAGTTGTCCATCTGTGGCTTTAGTTTCACCTGTAGTGCGAAAAGGAGCTCAATTAATAGCTGCATCGAAAAATAGCCGTTCAACTATCTATGGTGTTAACGAAGATTATCTACAAATCAAAAATCAATCAGTTGAGCTTGGACAAAACTTTTCCGATCAAGATTATCACGGTGTAAAAAAGATCTGTATTATTGGTAAAACAGTTGTTACCAATCTTTTTGGCGAGAATGCAAATCCAGTTGGAGAAACCATTAGAATAGAAAATGTTCCTTTTAAAATAGTTGGAGTTCTTGAATCTAAAGGCCAAAGCATGATGGGACAAGATCAAGATGATGTTGTAATAGCTCCTTTTGCCTGTGTTCAAAAACGATTATTGTCAATAGACTATATAAATACAATTTTCACTTCTGCGGTATCTAAAGAACTTGTAACAGCAGCATCAGAAGAAATTGGTCAAGCTTTACGTTCTCGTCGCAAATTACAACCCGAAGATGATGCACCTTTTGATATTCGTACACAAGAAGAAATTTCAAAAGTATTTTCGTCAATTACAGGAGTTTTAATGATTTTACTTTCTAGTATTGCCGCTGTATCGTTAATAGTTGGTGGAATTGGCATTATGAATATTATGTTGGTTTCTGTAACTGAACGAACACGCGAAATTGGTTTAAGAATGGCAATTGGAGCTAAAGGGAAAGATATTTTAAGCCAATTTCTTGTTGAATCTATTTTACTAAGTGCTATTGGAGGATTTATAGGAATATGTTTAGGTTATGGAGTTTCGTTAATATTTACAATAGTTATGAATTGGCCTGCAACAGTTTCTGTAAATTCTATTATTTTATCTTTTACCTTTGCAACATGTATAGGTGTGTTTTTTGGATGGTATCCTGCTCGAAAAGCTTCGAAACTAAATCCAATAGATGCATTACGTTATGAGTAAAAACTTTAAATAATTAAAATAATGAATACAGCATTTAACAAAATTGACATTAAAACCTTATCAGATAATATCTTTAAACTTCTTGATAATGATTGGATGCTAATTACAGCAGGCAAACCAGACTTATTTAATACAATGACTGCATCGTGGGGTGGATTTGGTATATTATGGAACAAACCAACAGCAACTTGTGTTATTCGTCCACAACGACACACCTTTGGTTTTATAGAAGAAAACGAATATTTTACTCTTACTTTCTTCAATGAAGAATTTAAAGAAGCATTAAATATTTGCGGGAAAAAATCGGGACGCAATACAGATAAAATAAAAGAAACAGGACTCATTCCCCTAACCATGTCTCACGAAACAGTTGCATTTCAACAATCAAGAATTATTTTGGTTTGTCGCAAACTCTATGTTGATAATTTTAAACCCGAAAAATTCAGTGATTCTAGTATTCCGGGTAAAATATATCCTAATAAAGATTTTCACCGATTTTATATAGCAGAAATAGTAGAATGCTATACAAAATAATAAACATATTAAGATAACTATAAAACAAAAAAAGACCGACAATTGCCGGTCTTTTTTTGTTTAGTTTATTGTGTTTTACTTTTTCATTAACGCTTGAGCTTCTGCAATTGTAATTCTTGATCCATTATTATATGCTACGATAAACACATCATTAACACCTCTAGAAATGTATGAAGCTTTGAGTTTTTGTGCATCTTCGAGCGTTGAGAAATTACCAGCAGTATACTTATACCAATCACCAATATGTTCTTCAGTTACATGTTCAGTTATTGAATATTGTTTTTTTAATTTGTTAATTTTTTGATACCCCATTTCATGAACTGCAAGTAATTGTACTCTAAATTCAATTCCTTTTATACTTGATGGCGTTGATGAAACTTTTGGTTCTGATTTGGTCTCAGGTTTTATTTCTTGCTTAATCTCAGCCTTTGCCACTTGAGTCGTTTCTTTTTTAAACTCAACCTTAGGTTCTGGTTTTGATTCTTTTTTGATTTCAGTTTTAGGTTCTTCCTTTATTTCTACTACCGTTTCTTTTATCGGTTCAGGAACAACCACTTCAGGTTTAACTTCAACTAAAGGTTCTACTGTTTTAATTTCTTCGGTTTTTGATATTGTATCGTGTTTAATATTTTCAGGTTTTACTGGTTCACTTACAATTACATTTATGTCAGTTGATGTAGAATCAGATTTAACAGTATCAACAGCAACTTTCAACGTATCTTCTTTTATTGGCTCAACAATTGGATCCATTTTTGGCATTTCCACAACATTTACATCATCTTTCTTTTTGTTTTTGCCAAACAAATATGTTATTCCAATTGATGTATATCCATACATATCGTGAATTCCAGTTGAATTATTAACGTAAGCATCTAATTTATCTGTATTTGCCAAACGCATTGAAATATCGAAATTCATTTTCAGATTATCTAAAAGTCGAAAATCAAAACCTCCACCAATTGGAAAAACAGCCTCGGTAGTAGCTTTTGATTTCTTATTATTACTATTATAACCGTACGACATAACAATTGAATTATCTATTAAAGATTTCCTTTGACTTCTAAAATTGACTAATCCCATACCAGCATAAGTATAAACAGATAAAAAACGATTATCATTTGCACCTAAGACTAAACTTGTAATATCTAGTTTGAATGTTGTACTATATTCAAAAAGCTTAGTTGAGAAATATTGATTAAATGGATTTCCTTTTAAATCTGTTCGTTTTGTACCCGAAAGACTTCCATAAAGCAAATGTCCTCTAAATTCCAAAAATGATGTTAATTGTTTCCCAATTATAATACCACCAGCAAACTTGCGTTCATTGTTGTATTTAGCAACCGGCCAATAATTAAACACACGAATATCACCATAAAATAAATTTGAACCAAAATTGGCATTTGCAGTCCAACCTTTTTTTATCCAACTTTGATTTGGTTCTTGAGCTTTAGTTTGTCCTATAACTAACAAAATAGAAAACAATAACAACGAACGACCTATCAATCCAACCTTATTCATAATAGAAATGCTTATTTTTTTAGAATAAATATACTTATTTTTTTAGAATAAATAATTTAAATTTATATAAAATCCAGATGTTCCATCATTTTTATCTAAAGCATGTCCATATTCAAAAGCAACAATAAAATTCTGATTCATTATAAATCGGAGTCCCATGCCAATACTTTGATGTAAATTATCCGATTTCTTATTAGCAAAATAAGTAGCATAATCTGCTGTTGAAACTTTAGAATAATCTATTGGAATAAATCGTGTAACAATACCAGCATCATAAAACCAATTTAAACCAATTTGAAAATTTTGTTTTATAACTGTTATCTTAGGGAATAAATATCTGAATTCAAAATTACCAAATGCGAAATCTTGACCAACCAATCGATAACGTAAAATACCTCGAACTGTTTTTGCTCCACCCACACCTTCGCTATATGCTCCAAGAGGATATGATTTTAAGATTAATTGATCTGCATACCATGGCATATCTCCTTTATTTGCTAACCAAAGTATTCGATAACAAAATGTTAATTTCCTTTTTATTATTGTTAAATATTGTCGATGTATTACTGTTATTTTGGCACTACTCGAATTGTTACCTAAAAAAGTTGGAGCAATACCAACTAAAACTTCATCACGAATTCCCTTTGTTGGATTTGCCTCATTATCTCGAGAATCATAAGCAATTCCGACTATTAAATGATTAAACCATCCCCCATTTGCATTATTTGTTTTTATAATACCCCATTCTTTATATTTTTGAAATAAACCTGCAGAATCGGGTAACTTATTTGCATCAGATTTACCTTTATTCAGTTTATCAATATTTACATTTGATATATCATAATTATATATTCCAATGCCAGCAACAAGCTTTATCTTTTTATAAACACTCTTTTGAATTACAGGCTCTATTCTCAATAAATTCCTATTGTAGGCATAAAACATTCTCGTTTTATATGCAATATTTTTAGAATCTATAAATTCTTTATTATAATTAGATTGAATACCATTAAAGCCATAAAAGTTAAATGCCTGATCATTTAAATAACTTGCATCAATCGAAAATCTACAATTTCTAATTAATCTATCTGAATCATAAAAGAATCGATTTATTCCACTCCCTTTTGTTGTTCTACTTATTTCAAAATAAAGTGAATGATTATATTTTGGATATCGACTTCCATCTCCAAAATAATATGCATTTACAAGTCCTCCATATTGGAAACCTAAATCGGTATCAAATGAAATTGCTGGTAATACACCAAAATTCCAACCTTTTTTTACAGAATCCTTCACTCCAAGAGAATCCGTAACAGCAAAAACAGAAAATGATTGCAACCCCAAAAGTGCAATCATTACTATTAAATATTTACATTTATTTATTGAAACCATTTAAATTTATAAAATCATTAATCTTCATCCGAATCATTTTTTGATTCTTCTATCATTGTACTACTTAGAGACTGTTCCGACTCAAAATAAAATACCATTAAATCAGCAACATCTCTTAAAAAATCAACTTTAACTAATTCAACTCTACTAATTTTAATTCCTAACCGTTCTTCTAAATCGGCAATTAATTCAGTTCTTTTTGCTGGTGTTATTAGATTAATTTTTTCATATAAAACTCGTTTAAATGATTCATTCTTTAAAAACCAAACTCTTTCAAGAAAAATTAAAACAGCAACTATAACAACATTAGCTAGCAATAATTCAGCATAACTTATTTTCTTCGATACCAGTGAATTAATAACTGATATAGCAATTATGACAAACAAATATGTCATTTCCTTAATTGGAATTCCGTCAGTACGATACCTCATAATTCCAAAAATTGCAAATAATCCAAATGCAAAGCCCATTTGTAATTTTACATTATTTAAAGTAAAACATAATAGGAATATAATTGTCCCCATCATTATAAAACTAAATAAGAAATCTTTACGCTTTGTTTTCGAATAATATAGGCCTTTTGCCACAAACATTAAAACAGCTAAATTAAATGAAAAGCGAAAAAGCAGTTCTAAAAAATCTTTTACATTAATTAGTTTTATACCTTTTGATGCTTCCTCAGCATCTTTTCCCGCATCAAGTAAATCATTAACATTTGCATGAACTTGTAATAATAAATGGCTAATTTCAGAAAGTATCATTTTCTATCTTTTTTAATTTTAAAATACTTGGTTTAAATCTATTGTGTTTAATCTCTGGTTTTAATAATATTGTGCCGATACAATATTTGCTCATTCCCGATTGACGAATCGACATATTTCGCATTATATTCATAAAAGTTGATTTATGAGGATCACCTTCTCGCTTTACCTCGGCAATGACCAAAAAAGGTAGTGTACTTTCATTTGACTCAAATGAAAAGCTTAAATTCATATCAATTGTAAGTCGTTCTTGTTCTGTCTTATGAACTAATGTATATCGAGTAAAATTATTAATCAATTGAGGGTTTAAATCATTTATTTCGTATGGACTTTTTGTATGAATAAAACCAGTAGTATGCTCAGTAAAATGATGTTCATCTTTATGTTTTTTTACTCGAACTTTTAACGTTTTACCTTGATTATTCTTTTGTTTAATCTCCATAAAATTAAGTCCGGAATCAACATATTCTCGCCTTCTTATTTTGAACCGAATAGGTTTTCCATTGTGATGATCAAAAAACATACATAAATTATTGGTATCAAAATAGATAGACTTGTAGTTTGCACCTCTAGTTCCATCTATTTCTAAAACACGATAGTGTTCTAATAATACATTTAAAATAAGTGGAAGTTTTTTAACGTTGAACGCATATTTATAATCATTTCTATTCATTAAAGTAACAGAATCCATTTCAGCCAATGATATTGGTTGAAATGTAGAAATCATTTTTTTTATTTGTTCAAATGCTCGATTCATCAAATCCTAATAATACTCGTAACCAATTACTTTTTTACTTTTAATTTTACCATTTGGATTATATGATACTTTTTCCTTTAATAATCTATTTGTATATGAGTATTCATTGATTTTCGTTACTTTTCCTGAAACATCAAATTGAGTCTCTTTGATTTTATCTCCATCAGAATTGTATTCATATTTCTCATACTTAATGAACTTCCCTTTTTCATTAAATTCTTTGTATTCAATCAACTGTGCTTTCTCGTTATAGCGAGCAACCACTAATAATTGTTTTGCTTCTTTACCCGATTCATAATCATATTTAGTTTGAACAATCGTTTTTACCTTATTTTTTTCAATTTTTGATTCTTTTGGAAGATCATCTTGTGCAAATAAGTGAGTAACACTTAATAATATTAAAAAGACAAAACTAAATAGATATTTCATTACGAATAATTTTAATTTATGATTAAGACAATTTTAAATAGAATATACGTAGTGAATTTATTTAATAATTATAAGATTTGGTATATTTAATTGTTGACCATTAGAATCTATAGTACAAGAAACCATTGATGGAATAGGTATTGCAGAAAACTCTATTTTACTAGAACCTGCCATTGGAACAGTATCTTTAGAGTATGAATAAACAGTATATTTTCCTTTTGATAATCGGCTAAAAACAAAAGTACCGTCGTAACTAGTTACTTCTTTCTTTATAATATCTGAACTTCCTTCTTTTTGAATATATACGTCTTCACCCCCACTATAATAATTATCTACTGGAGATTTTGGTACCATCGTTGAATTATAATCTTTTGCAAATAAACGTCCTGTAATAGAAGCATATCCCGTTTTAGCTTTATATAGATAGATATTTTCAACAGTAGCAGTTGATTTTTTCCCGCTTATTTTAATCGTTTTTACAATTGCAGAATCTTCTCCCGATCCATTTTCATTTTTCGAATATGCAATTATTGAATATGTACCCGTTCTTAAATAGTCAAATCCGTACTCACCATTCTGATTCGTAGTATTTTTATCATCAATTATATCGTGCGAACCATATTTTATGTAAACATCTTCTTCAAGTGCAGGAATTGTATCTGGAATAAGCGATTGATCATTAAAAAAATCAATTACATAAACTTTACCTCTTATTTTAGCAGTTCCACCACCACCTTCAGTTTTTTGACAACTTGAAAAAACAGCTCCAACAATAGCACAAAAAATAAACCGTTTCATAATTATAAAATTAAGATACAAATATATTGTTTTTAGCATATCTTAAACTCGTAAAATCATTTATTTGTTGATACGAACGATTTTTAATACATTCGTACCTAAATTTCATTACTATGCTTAAACGCTTACTTTTCATAACGATAATTATTCTCCCATTTCAAGTCTTTGCACAGTTAAATTCAACAATCGAACTCGCGACAGATTACTACCAAAAACAAGAATTTGAGAAAGCTGCAGAATTATATGAACAGTTATTTAATCAAACACATGCAAAATTATACTTCAACTTTCTCTTCAACTGTTATACCAATACAAAGAAATATAGTGATGCCGAAAAGCTTGTAAAAAAACAAATAAAGTATAGTAATAACGATATAAGCTATCAAGTAACTTTGGCTAAATTATATTCATTACAAGGAAATACAGAAAAGTCCAAACAAACAATATCAAAAGCAATTGACAAATTACCTCCAGATCAATTTATTATAAACTCTTTTGCTATTGAATTACAAAATGAAAGAGATTTAGAGTCAGCTATAAAAGTATTTGAAAAAGGTCAAAAATTGCTTGACAAAGTCTATGGATTTCATTTAGAACTAGCAAATATTTATTTGTTAAACAAAAACTATAAAAAAATGGCAGACGAATATATAAGTTTGCTTGAAGAATCGCCCGAAAAACTATTTTCTATTGAGGAAAGATTACAAACTCTTATTCAAAATGACACCGAAAATGCAATTGGAAACATACTAAAAAACTGCTTATTAACTAAAATACAATCGAATAACAAATCTCCTGAATTATTCGAATTATTAATATGGGTTTTCATTCAAGAAAGAAACTATTCACAAGCATTAATTCAAGCAATAGCTATTGATCGAAGAACGAATAATGAATCGAACACAATAATGAGTATTGGAGAAATCGCTTTATCAAATAATGATTTTGATGCGGCAATTTCATCATTTCAATATTTAAAAGATAAAGGTCAGCAAACTAGTTATTATTATAAGTCGGAATGCAACTATCTCCTATCTTTAAACAAGAAAATTATTATTAATCCTAATCACACAAAAAAGGAAGAAATAGATCTTGAATTACAATTAAAAGCAGCAATAGCTCAATATGGTATTATACACGAAACAACTGGACTTATTATTGATTTAAGCCAATTACAATCACATTTTCTCAATAAAATCGATGATGCTATAACACTATTAGAATCTTCATTAACAAACAATAGTTTAAACAACGACGATAAATCGGATATAAGAATGAAATTAGGTGATATTTATCTATTTTCAGGAAATATTTGGGATGCGAATTTAGTATATGCTAAGATTGAAAACGACAATCAAGGTTCGCCTATAGCAAACGATGCAAAATTCAAAAGAGCAAAAATTGCTTATTACACAGGAGATTACAAATGGGCAGGTGCTTTGCTCGATATTTTGAAAGCTGCAACATCTAAAGAGACATCGAATGATGCTTTTGAACTTTCATTACTAATAAGCGACAATTCACAAGATGATAGTACCTCATCAGCAATGAAGTTATTTTCTTCAGCCGATTATTTATTAGTTCAAAATAAAGACTCTTTAGCTATTCTTACCTACGATTCTATTCCAAAGTTATATCCTGGTAATACACTTGAAGACGATATTTTATATCGTAAGGCTCAAATCTGTGAAAATAGAAATGAAGTTGATTCGGCAATTTCATTATATCAGCAAATAGTTACCCGATTTTCATACGAAATATATGCTGATAATTCTCTTTATAAATTGGGATTATTGAATGAAATAAACAAGAACAATGCAGACAAAGCAATGGACTATTACAAACAATTAATCAGTAATTTTAGTAATAGTATTTTTGTTTTTGATGCAAGAATAAGATATAGAAAATTAAAAGGTGAAATGAAACAATAAATATTTCGGGTATAAAACAAAAAATGCAAATCTTTTAGATTTGCATAAAATAAAAAAAGCTAGATGTAAAAACATCTAGCTTTTTTATTTTTTAATTACCTTTAACAGGAAATTATTTTTTTACTGTTGTATCAACTACAGCAGCAGTGTCAGCTTTAGCAGCAGTATCAACAGCAGCAGGAGCAGCAACTACAGTATCTTGAGCTGTAGAATCTGATTCAGTACCTTCTGTTTTGCTTCCACCACATGATGTAAAACCTACAACTAATAAACCTGCTAATAATAAATTTAAACTTTTCATTTTTATAAGTTCTTAAAGATTAATAATTAAATTTCATAACGGAAACAAAAGTACATATAAATTCAATTCGACAAAAGCTTTTCAAAGTTTTTTTGAAAAAAAATAACTAACAGCATATTTTACACGAATTTTAATCATATAACGCACATTTACTGCACGTTAAAAGACATTACAATTAAACATTATAAACATTTTTACATAAGAAATCGATTTAAATGCCAACAAATAACATAAATAAGCCATTTTAAAACAAAAAAAGAACCGAAATTAAAGCTATTATACTCTTTTGGAGATTTTATCATTCATCAATTTTCAATAAAGCAAAAAAAGAATGATACTTATATATAAGGATTATTTCATTCAAAAAATGACTTATTTAAATCTAAATAATTATTAAGTTTGCATTAAGTTCAAAACATTATTTAGAAAAAATGAAAAAATCAATCGTAATAACTGGAGGCGCTGGGTTTATTGGCTCACATGTAGTAAGACTATTTGTAAATAAATATCCCGATTACATGATTTATAATCTTGATGCATTAACATATGCCGGAAATCTTGAAAACTTAAAAGACGTTGAAGGTAAGCCAAACTACAAATTCATAAAGGCAGATATAACAGATGTTCAAACTATAAATTCATTATTTGAACAATATAAATTTGATGGTGTAATTCATCTTGCGGCAGAATCGCATGTTGATCGTTCGATTACCAACCCAATGGAATTTATCTATACTAATATAAATGGTACAGCTAATTTACTAAATGCTGCTAAAACAATTTGGAAAGATAATATGGCAGGAAAACGTTTCTATCATGTTTCGACTGATGAAGTTTATGGTTCTTTAGAAAATGGCGGATTCTTTACAGAAACAACACCTTATGATCCACAAAGCCCCTACTCTGCATCAAAAGCTGCTTCTGATCATTTAGTAAGAGCATATCATAATACGTTTAAATTACCTATCGTTATTTCAAATTGTTCAAATAACTATGGAGCTAATCATTTCCCTGAGAAATTGATACCATTGACTATAAATAACATTAAAAACATGAAACCAATTCCAGTTTATGGTAAAGGTGAAAATGTTCGCGATTGGTTATTTGTAAAAGATCATGCAACAGCAATTGACACTATTTATCATAATGCTAAAGATGGTCAAACATATAATATAGGAGGCAACAACGAATGTCAGAACATTGAACTTGTAAAAAAACTTTGTGAAATAATGGACAGAGAATTAGGTCGTGAACCTGGCACATCTGCATCATTAATCACATACGTTACTGACCGTGCTGGACATGATTTACGATATGCAATAGACTCTTCGAAACTCCAAAATGATTTAGGATGGAAACCATCTGTAACATTTGAAGAAGGTATTGAAATTACCGTAAAATGGTATTTAGAAAACACAGAATGGTTAGAAAATGTAATTTCTGGCGATTATGGTAAATATTACGAACAACAATATTCAAAACGTTAATTTCTATTTTCAATAAATAATGGATAAAGGTTTAAAAATAGTTTTTGAGGTTGAAGAAGAAGAGTTAGTTACAGCTGACAAAAAAATTAACCGTCATACATTGGATTTAATTGCAATGATTTTGACAAATTTAATGAATGGTCAAACCCAAGTTATATTGGTGTCGGCTGGAGCAATTGCAGCTGGTGTTGAAAAACTTGAATTAAAAGAATATCCTCAAACTCTTTTTGAAAAACAAGCAATTGCTGCAATTGGTCAAGTTGAGTTGATTCGACGTTATCAAAATATATTTGATATGTATAATCAAATGATAGGACAAGTTTTGATTGACCGAAGTATATTAAAAAATCCTAAGCGTCAAATTAATGCGAAAAACACATTTGAGAAACTTTTGAAACTCAATGTAATTCCAATTATTAATGAGAATGATGTTACGTCGATTGATGATATTGAAGAAGAGGATAACTATCCTTTAACTGCTATTGTTGCCAATATTGCTAAAGCTCATTTATTGATTCAACTCAACGAAGATTTTACATTTAACGTTATTGAGCAATCAAAGAAACAGATAAAAGTAATTCGTGACAAAAACGAACTTTTAGAGTATATTGAAAATTATGAGATAGAAATCTCGAAAGAAGAAAAACAAACGCTCTTTCCCTACTCTATGGAAGAATATCAAACGGTTTAAAAACAGAAGAGGCAGTTATTTCGATAATTGCCTCTTTTGTTTTATTACATTTTATAATTTTCAATTATTGTATCAAAGAGTTTATCGATACGTGAGTCAACAATCTGTCGAATTGTATCAGACTTATACCAATCAACAATTTCTTTTACACCTTGATTAAAAGGAATTGTACAATTAAAATCTGGAACAACAGATTTGATTTTAGAATTATCAAAAATCATACTATGAGCTTTATCCCCTAATAAACTATCACCAATATGAGAATCATATTTTGCAATTACATCCGATGGTACATGTACAATAGAAATATCAACATCTAATTCTTTCGCAAACATTTGATTAATCTGATTCCAAGTTAACCATTCATCAGAAGTAATATGAAAATCTTCAGAAATTGCTTTAGCATTGCCAAGTAAACCAACCAATCCTTTTGCAAAATCACGATGATTAGTTAAAGTCCAAATAGATGTCCCATCACCATGGACTAAAATGGGTTTACCTTGTAACATTCTGTTTATAACAGTATAGCCACCTTCCATCGGAATTAAGGTTTTATCATAAGTATGTGATGGACGAACTATAGTAAAAGGAAATTTTTCGGTATCCCAAGCTGTCTTCAACACATTTTCACATGCAATTTTATCTTGCGAATATTTCCAAATTGGATTGTACAAAGGAGTTTTTTCAGTTACTGGTAAACTAGACGGTGGTGTTTCATAAATTGATGCCGAACTAATGAAAACAAATTGTTTAGTTCTGTTTCTGAATAACCGAATATCAGCATCAATATGTTCTGGAACAAATGCAATCCAATCTACAACAACATCAAAACTAAATCCTTCGAGTGCTTTGTTTGTTTCTTCTTCATTCCGAATATCTGCAAAAATTTGCTTTACACCATCAATTGGACGTATAGTAGAACTTTTACCTCTATTTAAATGATATAGCTCAATTCCTCGACTAATAGCCAATTCACTACAAGCTGAACTAATTATTCCAGTTCCACCTATAAATAATACTTTCATGTTTATTTCGCTTTCAAATTAGGTCTTACTATAACAGTACCATACGTTCTTGATCTGTTATTTTTTCGCAATATTTGCATTTCAATTCTATATCGCCATTATCGGTTAATACATGGAATCGAGTTGTAATATCTTCGTGATTTGAAATACAATGAGGATTAAAGCATTTTGCAAGTCCTACAACTTCTTCAGGAACTTTCACAACTTTTTTCTCTACAACATTATAATCTTTGATTATGCTTAACTTTACTTGAGGTGCTATTAATGCTATTTTATTAATGTCGGAATCTTCAAAAAAAACATCAGTTATTTTTATAATAGCTTTACTTCCCAACTTACCACTATCGAGATTTGATCCAAAAGTTATAGGATTTTCTACTTTATCGAGGCGTAGTAATGATATTACTTTAAACAAACAATTACTTGGAATATGATCGATAACAGTTCCATTTTTAATGGCACTTACTTTTAGCGTTTTTTCGTCTTTAAAACTCATATTGAACATTATTTTAATCCTAACAAATTTGAAATAATTGCTTGTCGAACGAACACACCATTTTTTGTTTGTTCAAAATAATATGCTTTATCACTTTTATCAACACATCGACTAATTTCATTAACTCGAGGAAGCGGATGCATTATTTTCATATTTGATTTTGTACCTGAAAGCATCGAATACTTTAATATATATGCATTCTTTGTTTTTTCATACTCTATGGGGTCAGAGAAGCGTTCGCGTTGAACACGAGTCATATAAACAATATCAGCTTCACGAATTGCCATTCCAAAGTCTGTTGTTTCAATATAAGGAATATTATGATTATCTAAATAGAGCTTATATTCATCGGGTAATTTAAGCTCAACAGGCGATACAAAAAAGAATCTTGGTGAAAAGTGTGACATTGCCATTACTAACGAATGAACCGTACGACCATATTTCATATCACCAACAAATACTATTGCTAAATTATCGAGTGTACCCTGGGTTTTTAAAATTGAGTACATATCGAGCAATGTCTGAGATGGATGTTGATTTGAACCATCTCCTGCATTTATAATAGGTACAGATGCTATTTCACTAGCAAATTTAGCAGCACCTTCTATTGGGTGTCGCATTACAATTAAATCGCAATAATTTGAAACGGTTAAAATAGTATCATTTAAAGTTTCACCTTTGGTACTACTCGATGTACTTGAATCGGAAAAACCTATAACATTGCCACCAGAACGATATACAGCACTTTCAAAACTTAATCGAGTACGAGTTGATGGCTCGAAAAAAAGTGTTGCGATTACTTTTCCCTTCAAAACATCTTGAACAGGTTGTAATTCAAACTCTTTAGCAATTTCTATAATATTTAAATATTCTTCCTTCGAAAAATCTGTAATTGAAACTAAACTCCTACTCATCTTTATATTTTATTTACCCCTAAATCAAATCAAAAAAAAGGCTGATTAAATTAATCAGCCTGGCAAAAATACTATTTTTCTAAATCATTAAACTCTAAATCTGCAATACTTGTCGTTTGTTTTTGCACATTTTGTTGAGAGCAGTTGTTTATAAAACCGATAGTTTCATTTACTCCATCCATAAACTTTTCAAAATCTTCACGATATAGAAATATCTTATGTTTTTCAAAGAAAAATCTACCTTCATCATCGGTAACTTTCTTACTTTCGGTTATAGTGAGATAATACTCACTACCTTTCGTTTCCTTAACATCGAAAAAATAAGTACGTTTCCCTGCTCTTACAGCCTTGGAAAATACTTCATTTTTTTCAACATTATCAAATCGTTCATTCATTCCCATACACATTTGGTTAATTAAAGGTTCTCATCTTGCAAGTTCAAAGATAAAAATTTTTTTCATACCCCACACCTTGTCAGCTTTATTTTTGCAAAATAATATTCTATAATTAATTATACATAACAAATTATTATTTTAAAAGTATTGAAGAATTTCGTACTTTTGCACGTAATTTTAAATAAAAACGTACTCTTATTATATAATGTTAAATCGTCGTCTTCTCCGCATTAAAATTCTTCAAATAATTTATGCTCACACTTTTTCAAACGAAAAACCTATTTTCGAAACTGAAAAAGAATTACTATTTAGTGTAACAAAATCGCATGAATTGTATTTGTTGATTTTCGAATTACTAACCGATATAGCTCATCAAGCTAAGTTAAAAGCCGAGTTAATTGAAAATCGAGAAGTTACTGATAGAAGTGATGCTGTAAAATACAACAGATTAGCTGACAATAAAGTCATTGAAATCATATCGTCGGACAAAGACTTTAAGCGTAAAATTCAAAGTTCTGGTCAAACATGGAACGATAATATTACAATGGTTAAAGATTATCTAAACCAAGTAATAGAAAGTACTTTCTTTAATAAATATTTAGAAACAGAAGAATCTTTTGCTGCTGACAAAAAACTTGCACTTGCAATTATTTCGGACATATTACCGTTAAGCGAATCGTTATTTAGTTATATCGAAGATAAAAGTATATATTGGAACGATGATGTTGATTTCATTCTTGAAATGGCATATAAGACAATAAAAAATATAGATGAGAAAAAAGCTGATAGTTTTGTTGTTTTGTCGAAATTTAGTAACGATAGCGACAAAGATTTTTTACTTACCCTATTCCGCAAGTGTATAGCAGATTATGACACATATACAGTAATAATTGAAAAACAATTAGAAAACTGGAAACTTGACCGAGTTGCTGATCTTGATTTACTTTTAATTAAGATGGCTATTGTTGAAGCAGTAGAATTTGGTTCAATTCCACTAAAAGTTACATTGAACGAATATATTGAAATAGCTAAGTATTATAGCACAGAAAATAGCGGTACTTTTATTAATGGATTGATTGACAGAATATACAAACAATTAGTTAGTGAAAAAGTTATCGTTAAATCTGGTAGAGGATTAATTGACTAAATAATTATATAAAATGACAAAGCATATCTTTATTCTTGGAATAGCTTTTATAGGAATGTCGTTAGCGTCATGTAAAAGCAGTTCAAAAAAAAATGGAACTGATAAAAAAGAAGTAAAATTAACAACTGTCGAGTTTCTTGAAACTAACCATGATTTTGGTCAAATTACTCAAGGTGAAAAAGTTTCGCATGTATTCAAGGTAAAAAACACGGGTGAAAATCCTCTTGAAATAACACAAGTTCAACCTAGTTGCGGATGTACTATCCCTGAATGGACAGAAGATCCAATTGATCCAGGAAAAGAAGGTACAATTCAAGTTATGTTTAATAGTGAAGGAAGAGACGGTAAGCAACATAAAACAGTAACCGTTGTAACAAACACAAAACCATCAATTAATCAGTTAACATTTACTGCTGAAGTTGTAAAAAAAGCTAAATAAATTTCCAAATAGTAATATTAAAATTAAATTAAAATGAATCAATTATTAACAATCGTTTTAGGAGCTCAACCAGGAGCTAATGGTCAAAATGGATTTATGCAATTAATTCCTTTAGTACTAATCATCGTAGTATTTTACTTCTTTATGATCAGACCTCAAATGAAACGTCAAAAAGAAGCTAAAAAATTCCGCGAAAGTTTGCAAAAAGGTAGTCATGTTATTACAACTGGTGGTATCTATGGAAAAATAACTGAAATAGGTGAAACTTGGGTTATGTTAGAAATTGACAAAAACACTGTAATTAAAATCGACAAAACTGGATTAATCAATGATCCATCGGCTATGAATAGCTAATTCATTGAATAGAATAAAAAAGGCGTTGAATAAATATTATTCAACGCCTTTTTTTTTGAAACCAAATCAAAAATTAAACAAAAGCACGTTCCTTTTTAATTTTTTCGTATGCTTCATTAATTTTTTGAAACTTCTCTTTTGCTGCATTTTGAACTTCTTCACCTAAATAACTAACTTTATCGGGATGATGTTCAATTGCTAAACGCTTATAAGCCTTCTTAATATCTTCAATTGAAGCCGTATTTTCAATTCCTAACATTTGATATGCTGAATCTGTTTCTTCAATAAACATTGCACGGATTGACTTATAATCAGATGATGTTACACCTAATTTCACAGCAATAGTCTCAATTAATGCAACTTCATCAGGATGTAAAATTCCATCTGCTTTCGAAACACCAAAAAGAAGGTGAATCATTTCTAGTTTTGAAGAATAATCAAGATGGTTTTTAATCTGGTCACAAACAGCATCAACCTCAATATCTTGTTTTAAAACATCACGAAGTACGACACTTAATTCACTGGCTGCTTGTTCTCCAAATGTTTTATTCAAAAAGTTTTTTACATAATCAAGTTCCGACTTCATAATACGACCATCAGCCTTCATTACGGCTGCTACAAGCACGATTAAACTCATAGCAAAGTCGTTAATGGTAGTTCGGCCATTAATATTCGTTTTTACTTGAACATTACCATCTATAATTGCTCCAATAGCTAATCCTATTATACCACCAATAGGTCCGGCAAAAATCCATCCGGCACCTAACCCTAACCATTTATTAATTCTCATTCTTTATATTTTTTATTAATGTATTATGAATATTCAAAACGTTTTCGATAACAAGATTATTTTGTGACGATTCAATTACAAAATCACTTTTTTCAGCCTTTTCTTGTTCTGGAATTTGACTATTAATTTTATTTGTAGCATCCTCAAAAGTACAATTATCTCTATGCATTATTCTCTCTATTCGTTCATTCAATGGACAAGTAACTGTTATAATTGCATCCATTTTAGCATTATTCCCCGATTCAAAAAGTAATGCTGATTCTTGAATGACATACGTTGAAATTGATGAATATGAATGAGTCCAATCATCAAAATCACGCCAAACAGCTGGATGTACAATATCATTAATTGTTTGTCGAGCCGAAGATGATTCAAAAACAAGCTTTAATAATAATTGTTTATTTAAAATCCCTTCTGATAAATAGATTTCTTTACCAAACGTTTTTTTTAATGCATTCACAACAAAAAAATCAGAAATCATTAATTCTCTTGCACGCAAATCTGAATTATAAACAGGTATGCCTAATGACGAAAAAAGAGTACAAATGGTCGATTTGCCACTTCCTATACCTCCGGTTATTCCAACTTTTATCATAAAACAAAGGTAACTAAATATCTTTGGGATGGAATATTTTCGAAAAGCAATTTCAAAAAAAAAGCCACCCCTTAATGAGGTGGCTTTAAATTAAATTTTTAATAAATTATTTTTGAACTTTTACATCAATTGTAATTTTATCTCCTGCATTATATGTTCCAGTTACACTTACAACTGAAATTACACCATATTTTCCAGCAGCTGTTTTAAATGCAATAACTTTACCTGCATTTAATAATTTAACACGTGTAGCACCTCCAGTTGAACCGTCAACTGCTAATGTTCCTGCGGTATAAGCAGCTTGAATAGCAGTTGCAGAAGTAATTGAAGTAAAAGTAGTTCCAGTTGCAACATTTGCAAATGTTGTAGCATTTATTGTAGCATTTGGATATAATTTAACTAAATCATATGCTGTAGTTAAATAGTCGCTAGGCGCAGCTAAAGTAGCAAGTCCTGTAGCACCATAAAAATAACCAAAGTCAATCAAAGTTGAATTAGCTGTAAAAGCAGTTACATCATATGTTGTTCCTGTAGTAGAAGCAATAAATGATTTAGATGTTTTATCTGTAGTTGGAGCATACAATAATGTAGTTGTATACTCACTAAATGTAGCAGGTGCTACAACTGTAATAGTTACTGAACTTGTTGATTTTAAATCTTTACTATCTGTAGCAACAATGTTTAAGGTATAAGTACCTGCTGCAGTAGGTGCATATTTAAAAGTAAACAATGGAGATGTAGTAATAGCAAAAGTATTTAACGTTTTTGCATTTTGATCTGTTATTTCAACTGTTTTAAGTTTATTCTGAGATGTAATTGTATACTCTAAAGTTACTGTATCACCTAAATTAATTGTAGATCCACTTGTAACACAATTAGCTGAAGGAGTAATAACTGGAGCAGTATCCTCAGTTGTTGAAGTACAGCTCGTTGCAAAAAAACCTAAAGTTGCGATTGACGCGATTAATGATAAGAATTTTACTTTTTTCATGATTTTTAATTTAAATTAAACATTTATTTATTATTGATTTTTATAATTAACGATTCGACGTATATTTATTATGTAACTTACATTAACATATACTTTTTTATTTAAAATCTAAGTGGAATAAATATAAACCATCGCCAGGTTTTGACATTACGGTTTCTTTTAAGTCATAGACTTTATTATCACTTTTTGTCCAAAGTTTGAATGAAATTGTTTCTGGCTTTTCACCATGAATTACAGCTGAAACATACGATGAATCGTTGTTTAAAAATACTGTTGCTGTCATTCGGCATTCATTACCTACAAAAGCACCAACCATATCGCCAGCTTTAACAGCTTTACCATTTAATGAAACAATACCCGAGAAAACGGTTGAATCTCTATAATTTACTCTTTCCCAATTTGGACCTGCAGATAAACAGATAATTGATAGGATTACAAATACAAATTTTTTAATCATTTTAATCTTTTATATTTTATGAATTGCTCAACATCTTAGTATTGCAAATATGCATTTTTTTTCCAACAATCGTGCCATATTTTTCATAAAAAGCATATAAAAACATTTGCAAAAAGCACAATTAACATAATTAAACATATTTTAACAATTAGAATTCAATACATTAAAGATCTGTTAACTTTCAATTAACATAAAAGCAACATTACTTAACAATCTATTAATATTTCAATAACATTCTGTCAATATTGGCTTTGTTACTTTGCTACATCAAATAAAAATGAAAGTTTAATTAATTTTAAAATAAAGATGAAAATGAAAGTAACTAAAAAAAGAATCGGATTATTTGTTGCATCGTTAATGGCAATAAATACAATTCAAGCCCAAGAAGCTGACACTGTAGCTGGAGTATTAGAGAAACTTAAAACGGATGTAAGTTTGTTAAGTAACCTAAAAATTTCGGGTTATGTACAAGTACAAGGTCAATGGTTACAGAAACAAGACAACCAAGCTTATAAAGAAACTTCGGTTGCAGGTGGTGATTTTAATCCTTATATGAATGATCGATTTGGTATTCGTCGCGGAAGATTGAAATTTGCGTATAGTTCAAATCCATTAAGTCAAGTTGTAGTTCAATTTGATGCAACAGAAAAAGGAATGGGATTGAAAGATGCTTACCTTAAATTTACAGAACCATTTACAAAAGTTGCATCGATAACAGCCGGAGTATTTAATCGTCCATTTGGTTACGAAATTGAATATTCATCTAGCTCACGCGAAACTCCTGAACGTGCTAGAATGACTCAAACATTATTTCCACAAGAAAGAGATTTAGGAGCTATGTTAACTTTACAAGCACCAAAGACCTCGCAATGGAATTTCATTAAATTAGATGTCGCAGCTATCTCTGGAAACGGTATAAACCCCGATCTTGATAGATTTAAAGATGTTATTGGAAGATTGAATTTCAACAAAAGCTATTTCGATGAGAAATTAAAAATTAGTGGAGGAGCTTCAAAATACTATGGTGGTTTCGCATTTCAAAATAAATATGTATACGGATTAAATGATGTTAACGGTGTTAAAATGTTTTTAGTTGACAGTTCTGCAAGCAACAAAAACAAACAAGCAGTAAAAGATTTAAGTGGATTGGATTTGCAAGTAAGTGCTGATATGCCTTGGGGTTTAGCAACATTAAGAGGTGAATATATTTTTGGATGGCAACCATCGACAGCTTCGTCAAGCACCTACCCTACTTCAACTGCACCAACTGATACTTATAAAAGAAAAATAAGTGGATACTATGTTTACTATGTACAAAACATCATGCAAAGTCGTCACCAATTTGTTATAAAATATGATGTATTTGATCCAAATACACAAGTAAAAGGAACAGATATTGGAGTTAAAGGTTCAAAAACAGGAGTAGCAGATATTAAATATTCAACATTAGGAATAGGTTATATTTTCAAACTAGATGCAAATACTAAAATTATGTTCTATGGTGATTTTGTTAAAAATGAAAAAACAAAAATTGCTGCAACAAAAGACGCAAAAGGAAATGTAACTGATCCTGGATATGAATCGGATAGAAAAGACAATGTGTTTACAATAAGACTACAATACAAATTCTAAGATTTTTCATGTCTATCGTTTGTTTTCGAAATGTATCCCGATTGCAGAATCGGGGTATATTTTTCAAATCGGATAAACATCCTTAACAATTTGATAACATTAAAAAAATATTGAGTTAATATAAGAAAAGTAATTTTGAATCATAAAATTTAAAGAAAAAGAAAAATGAAAAAAGTAGTATCAATAGCAATGTCTCTCGTATTAGCGGGAATGAGCGTAGTAAACGCACAGAAAGTAGTTTGCAAAATAAAAGGAAGCGATACTTGTTTACCATTAATACAAAAAGAATCGGAAACATACCAAAAGAAAAATGCTGGTAGTTCGATTATGGTTACTGGTGGCGGTTCGGGAGTTGGATTTGCTGCAATAATGTCAGGAACAACCGATATTGCAATGGCTTCACGTAGCATGAAAATGGACGAAAAACTTAAAATGAACGAAGCAGGAAAAGCATACGTTGAAAAAGTAATCGCAAAAGATGCTCTTTCGGTAATTGTTAATCCAGCGAACAAAATAGGTCAATTAACACGCGAACAATTAGAAGGAATATTTACTGGAAAAATCACAAACTGGAAAGAAGTTGGTGGCGAAGATTTAGCAATTGTAGTTTATTCTCGTGAAACAAGTTCTGGAACCTATGAATTTTTCAAAGAACATGTATTAAACAAAAAGAATTTTAGTCCTAAAGCTTTATTAATGCCTGCAACAGGTGCAATTGTTCAATCGGTAAGTCAAACGAAAGGTGCAATTGGTTATGTTGGATTAGCATATCTTGAAAAAACGGTAAAAGCATTGAAAGTTTCTTACGATAAAGGCAAAACATTTGTTGAACCAACTGTTGAAAATGCAAAAAACAAAACATACCCTATCACACGTCCTTTATACTTCTACTACTTAAAATCATCGGAAAAACTAGTTGCTCCATTTGTTAACTATATCATTTCATTGGAAGGTCAAAACATAGCATTAAAAGAAGGATTTGTTCCACTTTTATAATCAAATAATAATTAGAGTCCAGTTATAAAATAAATAACTGGACTTCATTTTGAATTTTAACTTAATGTTAATTAATCATTAATTAACTCCATCAAAAAGAATAAAAGTGTTGCAAAATAACACTTATAACAAGTATAAAAGATGAAAAGAAAGTGGTTTAAAATATTAGAAAAAGGAATCGAATCGGTACTATTTACCAGTAGCTTGACAACAAGTATAACGGTTATACTGATTATTATCTTTTTATTTAGCGAAGGAATTGGACTTTTCTTTTCAAAACCAATTGAAGGTGATTCAATAATAGGAATCTCAAAACATAATACTATTAGTAAACTTTCAGCAGAACAACTCAATCACATTTTCAATCAAGATGTAACAAACTGGAAAGCATGTGGAGGTAAAAACGACTCTATTTTATTACTTTCAATAAATACAATAGGTGATTATTTCACCGAAGAAGAATTAGGATCATCGTTCGAAAACATTCCAACGAAAATCAATGAATTTGTACAGAAGAATCCAGGAGCGATAGTTTCGTTCTCGAAAACATATATGCCAAAAACCTTTGCCGGTAAATTAATAGATGTTAATAATGTAGGAGTTTGGGAATTCCTATCTGGCAAACTTTGGTACCCAACAGCTCAGCCAGTAGCTCAACTTGGCGTCTTACCCTTAATATTAGGAACAATTTTAGTAAGTCTAGTTGCGATATTAATGGCTCTCCCTTTAGGAATAGCATGTGCAATATATCTTGCAGAAGTTGCCGATAGTAGTGTTCGTAATTTATTTAAACCACTAATAGAACTACTTGCAGGAATTCCATCAGTTGTTTATGGTTTCTTTGGATTAATAGTTATAGTACCAGCAGTACAAAAATTCTTTAACCTCCCCGTTGGTGAAACAGCTTTTACAGGTAGCGTTGTTTTAGCAATAATGGCTTTACCAACAATCATTACCGTTGCCGAAGATGCTTTACGAAGTGTTCCTCGTTCTACAAAAGAAGCAAGTTTGGCTCTAGGAGCTACACATTGGCAAACAATAGTAAGAGTTTGTATTCCAACTGCAAAATCGGGAATTGCTGCAGGTATAATTCTTGGAATTGGTCGTGCAATAGGTGAAACAATGGCCGTTTTAATGGTAACAGGAAACGCATCGGTTATGCCAAATAGTTTATTTGCACCAGTAAGAACAATTCCTGCAACCATAGCAGCAGAACTTGGAGAAGCACCCGCTGGAGGATTACATTACAAAGCATTATTTGCATTAAGCATCATATTATTTATAATAACGTTTG
>Ga0302288_1000512_pt1 | contig 30761 bp, 41 predicted proteins | sample III_Fen_N1_1_FD_194549 | JGI IMG/M metagenome (GOLD analysis project Ga0302288, IMG submission 194549) | Peat permafrost microbial communities from Stordalen Mire near Abisko, Sweden - III_Fen_N1_1 | ecosystem: Environmental > Terrestrial > Soil > Wetlands > Permafrost | place: Sweden: Abisko...
CCTGCTAAGCATTTGAACACTCTGATGCAACAGATGGTGAACTTTTTGGGCATCACACAGAATGAGTGGGCAGGTGCAATGGCCTATAGCTCGTTTGATACTTATGTTGCACCGTTTGTTCGAGTAGATAACTTGACAGATAGAGAAATACGTCAGTGTATGCAGACCTTTGTGTTTGGTATCAATACACCCTCCCGATGGGGATCGCAGGCTCCATTCAGTAATATTACATTGGATTGGGCATGCCCAGCAGATCTCAAAGATATGCAAGCAATTGTTGGTGGTAAAGAGCAAAATTTTACCTATGGTGATTGTCAGCCAGAGATGGATCGTGTGAACAAAATCTTTATGGAAGTTATGCTTGAGGGAGATGCTAACGGTCGTGGGTATCAGTATCCTATTCCCACTTACAACATCACTAAGGACTTTAACTGGGAACATCCTAACTGTGAACTTTTGTTTAGTATGACTGCTAAGTATGGGACACCCTATTTCCAGAACTTTATCAACTCTGACTTGAATCCTTCTGACGTAAGAAGCATGTGCTGTCGCTTACAGCTCGATAAACGTGAGCTTCGTAAGCGTGGTGGTGGTCTTTTTGGTTCTGATGAGTTCACAGGATCTATCGGTGTAGTGACACTCAATCTCCCTCAGTTGGCATATCTTGCTAAACAGGAGACTTTGGACAAACCTGAGCTTACTGAATGGATGTTTAAGGAAAAAATTTGTGCCACTATGGAACTTGCCAAACAGAGTCTTGAGATTAAGCGGAAGAAACTAAATGAGTGGTTTGACCAAGGCATGTATCCTTACACCAAACGATACCTGCATATGAAGTTTAAGAATCACTTCAATACCATCGGACTTGTTGGAATGAACGAAGCCCTTTTGAATCTTATTGGTGAGGACATCACTTCAGAGTATGGAGCAATTCTAGCAGAAAAGGTGCTCCTCTATATGCGGGATATGCTTACCAAGTTTCAAGAAGAGACAGGGAATCTTTATAATCTGGAAGCTACTCCTGCTGAAAGTACCTCATATAGGCTCGCAAAGCATGATAAAGAGAACTATCCTGATATTATTGCAGCAGGAGAAGAGGATCCTTATTATACTAATAGTAGTCAACTCCCTGTAGGATTTACTACTGATGTGATAGACGCTCTCGATAGGCAGGAACCTCTCCAGACTAAATATACGGGTGGAACGGTGTTTCATGTTATGCTTGGAGAACGTATCTCAAATTGGAAATCTTGTATGGCATTAGTCAAGATGATGTGCTCACAGTATAAGATCCCATATTTCTCAATATCCCCCGTCTATTCCATTTGCTCTGAGCATGGCTATCTTGATGGGGAACAGTCTGTATGCCCTAAGTGTGGTAAAGAGACTGAGGTGTATGCTCGTATCGTGGGTTATTACCGTGCTGTGCGTAACTGGAACAAAGGTAAGAAATCTGAAAAGAAACAGCGTGTAGCATTTATTCCAAAGATTTAATCCAAACCCGCTTGACAAGGGTACCTACTTCGTGGTAGAATGTCCTTGTTGAGTGATTCTAAGGAGGTATGAATGTATGAAGTTAAGTATTGTCCCTATTGTGGCTCTCTGGAAATAGAGTTCGTAGGGGTGACTGGATTTGGTAGTAGATATCTATGCAAGAAATGCAAGCATAGATTTGTTATAATGTAATTCTAAGGAGGTATGGGTATGATAGAAGTGGAATTGAGAAAGAACAAAGAAAGCAAGTTTGTAGTAGCTATTCTGGGTTTTTATGACGACATAGAGAATGAAGATCTTCGTAAGGCTGTCTATTATGTAGGTGTTAGGGATAGATTTCCACGTATACAAGCTGAGGCTCTTGCGTTTGATGATGAGGAAGCAGCTGTTAAAAAAGGAACAGAGGTGTACAACAATATACTAGAAGGTAGGGCAGCAGAGCAGGCTAGAAAGGCTTGGCGAAGACATATTGCCCCATAGTTTCTTCTGGGGATAGTAGCTCAGATGGTTAGCAAGCAAGCGCCTTATAAGCGAGAGGTCGGTGGTTCAAGTCCACCCTATCCCATATTTTATTTTATAAGGAGTGTAACTAATGCAACTGTACTTTAAGAAACTGTATCCAGAATCTATTCTGCCTACGTTCGGACATGATGACATTAACAATGCTGGGTTTGATTTCTACTCCCTCCACGACATCACCATCGCCCCGCATGGCTTCGCCATTATAGGCACGGGTGTAGCGTGGGATGGGATGCAGGCTACAGGAGACTTCTGTACACCTTCTGAGAAATGCTATATTGAAGTTCGTGCCCGTTCTGGTCTTGTATTTAAGGACAACATAGAAGGAACTTGTGCCGGCATTATCGATTCTGGTTTTTCTGGGGAAATTAAATACAAGGTTTTCAATAAGAATGAATTTCCGTTTATTATTAAAAAAGGAGATAGGTTTGCTCAAGGTATCTTTCATGTAGAACCTTTGTTTGACATTGAAGAAACTACCACTATAGAAGAAACCTCTCGTGGAGACCAAGGTTTCGGGAGTTCTGGTAAATGATGGATAGAACCATGTGTACAGACAATGCGTGCCCTTATAATGGCATGTGCATGCGTTGGTCTACTTCTAGTAATGTAGAATGGCGCTTCACAGAGACTCCTCGTAAGGGAGATAGATGTGATATGTTCTGGGGTAGGAATCAACAGAACATTATGGATAAGTTGGAAAGCATTGTAAAAGGAGAAGAGAAATGAGATTCAAAGTAGGGGATAAAGTACAAGCCAAGAGCAAAGAATGGTATTACAAGAATAAGAACAGTTATGGGCTTGTAAGTGAGTCAAATGCTCACTATGCGTTTATTCCAGAGATGGCAGGCTTATGTGGAGAAACCCTTACTATTAGTGATGTGGAAACTCTTTCTGATTCCTATAGAGTAGAGGAGAGTACATTTAAGTGGACTGATTCTATGTTAGAAGATGTAGTAGCTAGTTCCTTAATAAAGGGAAATACTCCTTTTTCTACAGGGGAACTTAAAGCTAATGCAGATGCTCTCTTTGCTATTAAGTCAGAAGAGGCCTCAAAATTGCCTCTGTATTCGGACACGCAGCAGGATATGCAGCACGTTCTTGACTCTATGAAGGATCTCCTTGTTTACAAGAATAATAAGTACGGTAACTCTGCTCTGGAGCCTATGGATGTGTTTACCAGACACGTATGTGACCAGAATACTGCGGGGCTTAACTCTATCCTCGTGCGTCTTGATGATAAACTTAAGCGTATTCAGAATGCAGAAGAGCTTCGTAAAAACGATTGCTCAGATTTAATCGGGTATCTCACACTTCTTTGTGTAGATCAGGAATGGACAGACTTCTCTGAGTTTAAGGACTGATATGATAACACTCCGAATTCTTAATGAAGAACCACTTGAGGATCTTAGGGAAGCCATCGCTACTGCAATAGGCAAAGATCGCCTCAAGGATTGGAAGCCAACTGATAGTATCCACAAGGATCTTTTTAGGTACTATGCAGAGCTTTTCATTGCAAACCACAGTATTGTCCGTTCTGTGCATTTCCGTATCAAGATAGACAATGCTCGAAAGGATGTCACTCGGCAGCTCCTTCGCGCAACCAAGGGGCATCCACAGCCCTTCGTTGAATCAAGTAGGCCGGATTGGACAGGTGTTGCTCGGGATGAAAATGCTACTAATAGGTTTACTTGGGATCATACCCCCGAATCTTTTATAGCTATGACGCAGCAGAGACTTTGTTTTAGAGCTATGAAAGAAACTAGGCAAGAAATGCTTGACATTATTCAGGCTATGTGGGATAGTGGGGAGCCTTTGCTGGAAGCAGTTGCGTTTTGTTCAGTCCCTTCCTGTGTGTTTCAGATGGGATGTCCAGAAGGAAAACAGTGTTGCCATTGGATTGATGACGGATTAGATGTTATTCCTATGGATCTTTGGAGACGTAGAGAATGGTTTAACGAGTGGCGTAAGGAGGTACAGAAATGAAGAAAGCAGTATCAGAATTGGTGAACAAGATCGAGAATGGTTATGGAGACAAGCAGTTTGAGGTGTTGTCTATTGCAAAGACTGCAGAGACAGGTAACTATACTGTCGAAGTCAAAGAAATCTCTGTAGAGGAAGATAAATGAGGGAGTTTAAGAAAGGTGATCTTGTAGAATACACGGGAGAAACTGAGTATGGTCTTGTCTATGGGATGAAGGGAGGTGTGCTTGGTTATCCCAAAAAGGGTGAAACTAATCCCGGTGTATCTTTTGTCCGTGGCAATATGGATGTAGTTGTTGCCTTCCCTGATACAGTAAGGAATACTTGGGACTGCAACGGGATTGCTCCAGATGGGAACGGGCTTTATATCAGGGAATGTTACCTGAAGAAGGTGAAGGAGAAATAGATGAAAAGTGTAGAAGATATTGTGTGGCTTGCATCAGTTGCTATTGGAAAGAATCTGGATTATGAGACTTTCAAAGATAGTGATTACTGTTCTAGTGACAGAGAATTAGCAGATGAAGTTTGGATTTACGTAGATGAGTGCAGAGAAATTGGAACCAAGGCTTTTAAGGAAAAGTACGTTGGTGATGGGTATAAGTTCTTTCCAATTTAAGGAGGCTAAATGAAGGATTTTGGTGTGGATCCCAAGGCAGATTCAGAGATTGACAAGAATCACCTTGAGGATGAATGCGTTCTGCGTCCGCAAATGTACTACTTCTATGCTATGCAGCTTGCAGAGGCAAGGAATGAACTGGATGTAGCTAAGAGTAATCTTGATGCTACTACTGCTCGTAGGAGTGCTGTCTACTATAAGGAACCTGTTCCCGGTATCAAAACTACTGCAGATGGTATGAAGGTGATGGTAGACAATGACACAGAAGTACAGGAGGCTAAAGATGTCGTAGATAAAAAACAGGCAGCAGTGGGGGTGCTTTATGCACAAGTAAACACGGTAGAGATGTCAAAAGGTTGTTTAGACAACTTGGTGAAATTGTCTTTGGCACGTTACTATAACGAAAGCGAAACAGATACATCAGGACAGACACGACTCAAAGATACGATGAAACGATAAGGAGACAAGAATATGGCATATGATTTTAGCAATCGCAGAGAGATTAAGAGTTCTAGTGGCGGGTTTACTAATGCACTTGACCTGAGTGGCCTTGCAAAGAAACCCGAGTTTTTCAAGCTCAAGGCTGGGCCGAATAAGTTTGACATTCTCCCCTATGAGATTTCGTCGAACTTCCACCCACTTGTAGCATCTAAGGCGCTTTCCAAAGGGGATCCTGACTACAACCTGACGTTGTGGGTACATACCGATGTAGGCCCGAGTAAGGCCAAGTATGTTTGCCCCAATAAGAACTATGGAAAGCCCTGCCCCATCTGTGAAGCCCAGAGTAAGGCTAAGGAGAATGGGGATAAGGATACTGCTGATGTACTCTTTCCGAAGCGTCGTGTGTACTACAATATCGTAGACGCTATGGATCGTGAAAAGGGTGTTCAGCTCTTTGAGACCAACGTAAAGTATTTCCAGAAGCCCCTTGAAGTGGCAGATGAAGATGCTCGTAAAGACCCCGATCAGGAAGGGTACACATTCTTCGCGGATCCTAAAGATGGTGGCCGCTCTATCAAGGTTTCTGGCTCTGCTGAGAAGTTTGCTGGGCATGACTTTGTTCAGGCTACCAATATCTCCTTTGCCAAGCGCCGTGATGGAATTGAAGAGCTTCTTGATGAGGTGATCCCTCTTGACAAGTGCATCAAGCTCCTTTCCTATGAGGAACTGGAATCTGCTTTCATGGGTGGCATTGACGAAGATATCGAGGACGAAAAGCCCGAAGAGAAACCTACTAAGAAAGCCCCTCCTGTAGAGGAAGAGGACGCGCCTGCTAAGAAAGAAGTCAAGGACGATGGATGCCCGAATGGGCACAAGTTCGGTAAGGATTGGGGTGAGTGCAAGGAGTGTGATGATTGCTCCACTGATACTTACAAGGCTTGTCGCAAGGCTTCCCGCGAATAAGGGGGATAGCCCGTGGGTATAAAAGCCTACGGGCTTATTTCGTAGAAATAGGAGTAGTTATGGGTAGGCCAAAAGGAAGTGGACAAGTTTCTCTTGTCGGAAAACAATTTAATAGGCAGGAAATAATAGATCAAGAGTTTCGTGATATTGTTGGAAAGAAAGTAAAGTTTGTAAAAATAAAGTGCCACTGTGGTAGTGAACGATGGCTTAGGTTCTCTAATTCTGTATTAGGGTCCAATTCATGTGGATGTCTTCTATCAGAACTAGTCTCCGAACACAAGAAGAAACATGGTGGATGTGGTACAAGGTTATACATTATATGGAAGAATATGCGTACTCGTTGCAATGATCCCAGTAATCATGACTTTAAGCACTATGGTGGTAGAGGTATAACCATTTGCCAAGAATGGCAACATGATTTTACACCATTCCAGAAATGGGCAGAAGAGACTGGGTATAATGACTCCTTAACTATAGACCGTATAAATGTTAATGGAAACTACTACCCAGAGAACTGTAGATGGGCGACTACTAAGCAGCAGAGTAGAAACTTACGAAAGACTGTGTATATGACACTAGATGGAGCTACGAAATCTATGCAGGACTGGTGCGATGAGCTTCACTTGAATAGTTCTATGATAGAGGCACGAAGGCTCCTTGGTTGGAGTGATGAAGACTGTCTACTATACAAAAAGAATGGGCGCTATAAAATAAAAGATGCAGGTGAGGCAGTTTAATGACAGACAAGGAGTTAAAGAATTTAAGGAGTTCACAGATGACGGAGAAAACAAGCAATAGAAAGAAACCTGTCTACTTTACAACAAATTCAACTTTGATGGATCTCGTAGTAGGCGGGGGTGAGAAAATCGGGTATGGCTTCGGCTATATGAGTGGATCTGTAATCCGTGACCATGCTGGAGAAGGATCCTCGAAATCATTCAAGGCAGTAGAATGTATTGCAGCGAACTACCATAAGTATAAAGACAAGTTCCGGTGGCGTTACATTGACGTGGAGCGCGGAAATACTATTGATACAGAAGCTCTCTACGGAGTAGACATCTTTTCTGCAGACCATATTCCTTCTGATAAGCATCCCGTGGCTACGGTGGAACAATGGCAATGTGATATTACTTCATGGCTCAATGGCATTAAGGAAGACGAGTGTGGTATTTATGTACTTGATTCTCTGGATGCTCTTTCTTCTCAGGAACTTGAGGAACGCAAGGAAGAACGTCTCAAAGCCTATGAGAAAGGTAAAGATTACGATCAGGGGAGTTTCTTAGGAAGTTCTGCTAAGTTTCTTAGTCAGGAATTCTTTCGTGGGTTGACTGCAAAATTAGAAGAGAAGAACTGCATTCTATACATTATCAATCAGGAAAGAGATAATATGAATGCAGGTCTATATGGCAAGAAGTATCGTATAGGTGGTGGCAGAGCAGTTGGTTTCTATGAATCTGTTAGGGTTCAGAGCAAGCTTAAAAATAAGATGGAGAAGGAGGGCCGCGCAGTTTCTGCTCTTATTGAAATTACTGCAGAGAAAACTAGGCATCCCCGTCCTTATCGCTCCTGCTTTATCACCCTTATTTTTACATATGGCGTAGACTCTCTTTATGATGAACTGTGCTTTCTATTTGACTGTCGTTCTGAAAAGACGGGGGAGCTTCTTAAGACTGCTGAAAAAATAGTCTATAAAGAAGATGTGAAACCCATGACCTTGGACGAGCTTGTTGAGTATGTTTATAAAAATAAGCTCAGGAAAGAGGTAAAGGAATCTGTCATAGCAAAGTGGGAAGCCATTGAAGATTCCATTGCTATCAAACGCCCAGCCAAGTTTGCTGACGAGGAGGACTAAATGATAGGATGTGAGGTTTGTGCTGAAGAGTATGAAGATGATGAAGAGGGCATGAATGTTGATAGGTACATTTCTGATATGATGGAACGGGATAAGATATTCATCGAGGCAGAATATCAGTTAGGGTGTATCTCTATGGAGACCCGAGATTATACTACTGAGTTCATCAATAAGTATCTTGAAGCACTAGATGCCTAGAGTTAAGAAAGAAATTCTCCCCCCAGAACATTGTACTTCTGTAACGGATTATGAAAAGAGTAAATATTGGGCAGCTAAGTCTAAAAAGCTATTGGAGCCGAAAGACTTAGTATGCCCCGTTTGCGGTCGAAAGCGGTGGCTATGGATGCCAAGAAAAAAGAAGTGGAAGTGTATTCGCTTTGTGTCACATCACATCGAATATAGCCACTGTCCGAATGAACAAGAAAAAGACATATTAATCATTTGCTGGCAATGTCATGATTTCTTCCACTTGCTATTGCGTCTGGAAAAGTGGGGTGGCGTGTTTGCTGAACTAGGGCAAATAGCTAGAAGGGTCTTTAAGTACGACGGAATTCAGACTTTTAAACCTTGGTAGCTATTGACAAGAATTAGTTTTTATGATAATATACCCTATAAGGTTTTATATGAAAATATGCCTTGTAGGGTATATTTCTATTCAGGAGGTATGCATGGACGAACAATGGCTAGAGAAACTTAGAACTCTATTGAAAGCGACAGGACTTAAAAACATAGACGCCTTTTTAGGCTGTGCTGATATTCCTGCCTATGAAGAAGTGGGGAAATCTATCCAACTAGAGATGGAAGATGCATGGAAGTATAGGCAACTACAATAGGAGTAAAAATTGGACGACCAAGAACTAAAACGTAGAATCTTAGAGCTGTTGGCTGCTGGTGATCTTACGAAGCAGCAGATTAAAGATACACTATGGGTAAAAAGTGAAAAGACACTAAATCTCCTCTTGAAAGAGCTACAAGTGGATAATTTGATCTATAGGCACGGTGCTATTTATAGTATTGTCAAACCCATAGAGAAGCCTAAGAAACCAGTTACTAAAAAGGTAGCACCTAAATCCAGTTTCTTAGTAGAAGATTTACTGCGCATAATGTTTGCTATTGTAGGTGTTGGAACTACTATAGTTGGCATCAGAAATACCGCAGTTTTCACAGCAACAGTATTTCCAGTACCATTTTGTTACATCCTTTCTGGTGTTATAGCCCTATTTATGATTGGAGCTATCCCTGCTGTTATCTATCTTTGGAGTCACAATAGAAAACCATCTGCTTGTGTACTTACTCCTATCTGGCTTGTTGTAACACTGTTTTCTATGTTTTGTACTATAGAGGGTATGTATTCTATTCAGAAAGACAACTTTATTGAGTCAGAAACCATTTCTAATATTGACACAACTAATGAATCTCTGTATAATGAGTATGAAAAACAGGCGAAATCTATTCGGGGTCTTATAGATGCTAAACAGATTACTTTGGACAGGTATAATAAAGAGATTGTAGGTTATGATACACAGGAAGAAATACAAGCTGATTTGAAGAACTACAATAGACTTGCTACTAATATATCTGCTGCTGAGAAGTTTATTCAGGGGCAGACGGTAGAACTAACTAAAGTGTCAGAGAAGAAAACAGCTTTGCTTAGTAAGCAAGAAGGTAAAAAAATTGTAGTCAAGAGCTTCTACGAGCGTATTGAGGCTATGAGCGGGATTAATGCATTTCTATTGCAGTTTATAGTGAGTTGCTTTGCAGCAATTATATTGGATATATTGGGGCCAATCTCTATGAGTTTGGCTATGTATTTGAAAAAGGAGTAGGGTATGGAAGATAATTTTTATTGGATTAATGGGGATGGAGAGGCTGATCATTGCAATGCTTCGTACATGCTGAAATCGGATTTGAGACAGCATGATGAACGTATACGAAAGGCGATTGCTGAAAAGGTTCGTAATTATTTGTATGACAAATGGTTCACACTTAATGGTGTAAAAATAATGCTCCCTTTGGGAGAACTAGAGATAATTACCAAACTCATTACGGATGAGGATAACAATGTTTCACACAGATCAAGAAGCAATAGACTTCCTTGTAAGCAAGGGATGGACACTCAGTCACCAGTTTAACTTCTTCTCTCCAAAACCCTATGGGGAATGTTCTCACGAAGAGAAGTTAGCTATACTATATCTTTTGAATGAATATGATTTTTCGTATGGAGGGAAAATATGAAGTATTTCGTTAGTTATTTTATGGCCTTTAAGGATAGAACACAGGCATATGGAAATACAATATATGAGAAGCAACATCCTATGTCCAGTGAAGAAGACATTCGTGCTATAGAAGAAGATATCGAGATGAGAAATGAAGCACTCAGTGTGACTCTGATTAACTGGCGACGGCTTGAGGACTCAGAATAATGCTTAAACAAATCGAGTTATTTAATTATGAATCACACGTACATAGTGTTATAGACCTCTCAGAAGGTATCAATATCTTCTCAGGGGCTTCTGGACAAGGTAAGTCCTCTATCCGTCGTGCTATCATGTGGTGTATGACTAATAAGCCTAATGGTGACGCTATGGTGTCTTGGAGCGCGTTCGACGCTAAAGGAAACCAGAAAGAGCCTTGCCGTGTTATTCTCACCTTTGATGATCTTGTTATAGAGCGTCAGAAAGGGCCAAAGCTTAATGGATACATAATAAACAATGATGACAAACATCCGTTAGAAGCTGTTGGAGTATCCTTACCAGAACAGGTTTCCTCCTTACTTAATGTAAATGATATTAACTATGAAGACCAACTGGGAGCACCATTTCTCCTCTCTGAGTCCTCTGGTGAAGTTGCTCGATACCTTAACCGCATTGTAAACCTTGATGAGGCAGATAGATTCCAATCCGAGGTAGAAAGCAAACGGCAGAAGTGCAACAAAGACATTGCGCTTACAGAAGGGTCGATCAAACGACTGTCTGAGAGCGTAGAGTCTCTTGCATGGCTGGATAAGGCAGACCAGCTCATAGGGCAGATAGAATCAAAAGATACTATCATAGAAGGTAAGGAAACCACTATAAGCAGTATCAAGCAGTCTATTACTGACTATGAAGAACTGTCTCGAAAAATGGATAGTTATCGAGGCGTCCCTGAGAAGGCTACCGCTCTTATCAAGAAGATTGAGTCTTTTGATATAGAGGATAAGATTAAAGAGAAACAGGCGCTTTTTGACAGTTTGTTGCATTATAAGACCTATCTAAAAGAAGCTGGGCTTGGTGATACTATTGATGAAGCAGAACGGAAGGTACGAAAGATAGGCAAGCTCAATGATATTATTACTGATGCTCAAAAAGATCTTGACAGTCTAAAGACTTCTCTGATACAATACAAGAAGCTCAAAGAAGATTGGCTTGCTAATGAGAAAGAACTGGATGTGGCTGAGGCAGAAATGAAACTGAGTTGTGTATGCCCAGTAACCGGAAAAAGCTGCAATCGATTAGAAACGTCTGTAGCGTTTTAAGGAAGGCAATATGTCTAAAAGAGTTCAGAAAAACGAGGCACTGAGATTACTTACTACGTGTATGCAGAAATGTATAGCCAGTAAAGAAGCTATTATGATAGTTAATGTAGAATATGGGTATAAAGATCCTCCTATAGGAGAATATCTTGTATCTATGCCAAAACCTGATGGGCACACCAAAATAACAATAGAGCTGGATTGTTATGATGAAACTTCTGAGGGGTACTATAAATAATGTCTAAATTTATCCTATCGTCGGATCAGCATATGCGCGGGGATCGTCCTATATGCAGGACAGAAACAGAAGAAGAATGGCTTGAGTTTCAAGCAACTAGACTCAATGAAGTTGTCTCCATAGCTAATGAACATAAGGCAGAACTTATTCTTGGTGGAGATATGTTCGACATTCCAAACTGTCCTTCTTATGTGGTGGCTACTGTCATAAATGCTCTTCTTAGTATGAAGAAGCCTTGTCATATTCTAGCAGGCAATCACGAGTTACCTTATAGGCGTTTTGCTAACGTAGGAACTTCCAGTATAGGTATTCTCAAGGCTATAGCAGGGGATAATACAGGGATACTTAGATTCTACACACCTAAAGAGCAGCTTATAGAAGGGCGTTTTCAGCACTCCCATCAAGCCATACCCAACATCTCCGTCGTACATACCTTGTCATTTCCAACAAGCGATGATATTCCGTTTAACGCTAAGGCAACTACAGCAGAAGAGCTTTGCAAAGAGTATCCGACTAAATATGTTCTAGTTGGGGATCTTCATGAAACTTATCATGTTCAGATAGGCGAACAGCATGTATTTTCATCTGGCGCTCTCACACAGCAAACAGTCAAGGAACGAGACGCTAATCCCGGTGTCTGGTACATAGATACTGACAAAGAGGAATTCGAGTTTATTGAAGTGTACCACGATGCCTCTAAGATATCTGATGAGCATCTCCTCCGTAAACGTGAGCGTGTAGCTGAGATAGAGTCTGTACTGGAAGCAATGAAGTCAGGGAAAACTGACGTTTCTCTTGACTATATTAAGAATCTCTATTACTATGTAGAGCATAACAAAGTCTCTGAAGGGGCTATCGAGATCATAGACGAAATAAAGGAAGGTATAGAGTGAATGAATTTGGCAAGTTGTTTCGGTATTTTTCAGATGCATCTTGCTCAAATAATGATAGGCTGTTGTTCAATGCTGTTAGTGCGCTAATTACTATTGCAGAAAGACAACAGGAAGAGATTGAAGCACTCAAAAAGGAGATAGGAAATGAAAATTGATTGGGCTAAACTGGACAAAGAAATCATGTATCTTATGGGAACTTGCATCGCTGTGTGTATCGGGCTTGCACTTGTATGTGGTGCCGGATGGCTTCTGGTGTTTGCTGGGAAGGCATTCCTGACTATTCTGGGGGTTATGTAATGGACACAAAGACGTTTGAATCAATTAAGACTAAGGTAGACACCCTCAAGCAGAGACGGGCTAAAGCTGAAGGTGCTATTGAATCCATTGAAGGTGATTGGCTCAAGAATTACAAGACTAAAAACATCAAGGAACTTGAGGCTAAACTGGCTGAAATGGAAGAAGACGTGGAGGCCGATACTGCAGATAGGGACAAGGTATTTGAAGAGCTTAAAGGACTCCACACATGGCAGTTCGTATAGCTCAGTATAAAGACTTCACCACAAGGAAGCTTGGAGAGCGTTCTCTGCTCCAGAAGCAACTTGCAGAAGCACAAGAGCATCATATTTATCTCAAGGCACGAGCTTTGTCTATCATAGAAGCCCAGACTATTATCCAGAAGATAGCGGTAGAGACACAGACACAGCTACGCTTCAAGATAGAGGATATAGTCAACAAGATCCTTGAGACCACCTTCCCAGAATATTCTTTTGAACTAGAGTATGAAGTTAAGCGTGGTAAGAGTGAGGCAAACCTTAAATTCTACAAGGGAACTCATCAGGTAGATCTCATGGACGGATGCGGTGGGGGAAATGTAGATTGTGCTTGCATAGCTTTAAGACTAGCAATATGGAGTTTATCAGATACACGCTCATTACTTATACTAGATGAAGCTACAAAACACCTAAGTGCAGATGATACACCTAGATTTGCTTATATATTCTCCGCTATAGTCAATGAACTTGGGATACAGGTTATAATGCCAACCCACTCTGATGCAATCAGGGAAGTTGCTGATACCTGTTATGATGTGTGGCTTAAAGGACAAGTATCACAGGTACAGAAACAATGAAAGGCAAGGTTGTAGAGTATGCAGGAAACTATGGGCAAACACAGTATGTTCTTGTGCCTATACCTAAAAACCCTCCTACTATTACTGATAAATGGGGGTGGAAGTGGCTATATTTGGGTGTATTAGAAGGTTTTGAAGATGAGTTCATTAGAGTAGCAAAAGCTGATAAAAATGGCCTAGTGGATATTGTCACACTAGGCATCATTAGAAAAGATAGCTTCCCAGAACTTATCTAGTTGGCTTCTTGCTTTACAGGGGGGGGGTCTTCTTCTTGAATACTTGCAAGAATAATTTGCACGGCAGAAAGATTTTGTATTCCTCCAGATTTTAAGGCTATATCACAAAGGCCTTGGAGAGCATCCCTTGCTTCTTTGTCTACAATAAATTTCATAGTATCTCCTTATTAGTATACAACTTTAACCGCTTCACCTGTTCTATAAAATGCTCCAGCATTAAGCCCTGCCGCAATTGCAGTAGCATTATTTGTGTATTCTGCAAGTCCAACAACTTGGAGTGCTGCTGTTGGTGCAGTTGTTCCAATTCCTACTCTGCCATTATTATTGATATGCATAGCAGAAATGAATGTTTGAGTAGCACCAGCAGACACGGATGGGGCAACTTGAAATTCAATTTGTCCTGTACCTTGTAATATTGAACTTGCAGCACCAGTACCTATTGCTTTACTTGTTCCATTATAATATGTATTGTTTGCCCAAGCTGTCTGACCATATCCTGTTCCAGACCAGCCAGTACCATTATGACTTCCCAATATAGTACCACAACCAAGTAGATCTATTACTCTATAATTACTATCCCATGTTCCACAAGAGGAATCACCTAATGTTAATGAACAAGTAGGACTCGTCGTCCCAACACCTACCGTGCCAGTAAATATACCAGTCATAGCACGCAAATTTGCAGGTAGTGTTACGTTTCCTGATAAATCAACGCTAGCACTACTCAAATTAGTTATGGTAGTTATTAGTTGACTACCTGTATGATTTGATCTACTGAAGGCATCACCACCAATTGACTGAGGATCATACACTGATTGCAACATATTTCCAATGGAAGCTATCCCAGAATTAACCCAGATAGAATTACTTACCGCCCATATTGTACTAGTTTCTGAATTCCATGCACTCCATCCAGCAGAGGGTGCTCCATATGCTGCAAGAATTGCAGCCTTATTTACAAATACTCCCTTAAAAGAATCTGTCAAATTCCCCAACTTTATTTTTTCAGCAGATGTGTATGAAGCTTCAGTAGTATCGAGTATAAGTTTATTGGCATGAGAGTGTGTATTGGAAATCGCTATTGCTAAATTTTGCTTTTGTGCAAACGTCATGCCTTCTTTCGCCGAAGCCCAGATACTCATTTGCTCCCCCAAATAGACACATTAGTTGATACTGAGGTTATATTTGTTACTTTTATATAACAAACTGCATCACAAATATCTAAAGATGCAGCACTAACTGATGCATTAGCCCATTCAAGCCAATTATTATTATCATTTGAAGTGTGTATTGTGGCTGTTCCTGATGTCGGAACAATTTCTACAGTAAATTTACTATAGGGCATTTTAGTGGAATATACTGTAGAGGTTGAAACCCCTACTACAGTATCAGTAATAAGTACATTTTGTTCACTATTAAGGTATTCTGAGGTCATATGCTTCTCCTTATTTTATTAATGCAACTAAGACAGTAGTTGCTATACTTACTACGCTAACACCCCCCAGACACCACATTATTTTCTCATTTCGTTTCTGAGAGGTTAACAATGTTTGATACGATTTGTTCAAGTTCAGTAAGGTCTGTTCGGTCTGACTTTGCTCTGTCTTCTGCTTCTCGAAGGAGTTTTTCTCTGTCTGAAACTCTAGCTTCTCTTGCTGCAATGAGGTCTTCTCGCTGTTTAAGTTCTCCTGATCTTTCAGCAAGGTAGCTTCGCGTAAGTTCAACGATTCGACTAATCTCACCACTATATTCTGTGCTAGTTTGGCTTGGCTGTTTAATTGCTGTAAGACGACCTGTGAGGAATCCTCCTCCGAATAGCAGAGTAATGGTAAACAGAGAACCGCCAAGATACATAAGTATTTTTTGCACACTATTTTTCCTCTGTTTTCTTGAACAGGAACTTCTGCATAATGCTTTCATAACCAAGCTGAGAGACAGCAAGGATACCAAGGAAGTTCCACAGGATAACAGTGCCTCCACCAGCATAGGCAGCCGCAAAAGACAATCCAGCGGAAATAATACCGTAGATCCATTTATGGGGGGATTTGAGTTTAATGAAGGATTTGATCCATTGGGTGAGTCCGGCGACTATAAGTGCACCGGCTATCCAGAGAGCAACACAAGAAAATAAGTCGAACATATAGCCTCCAAGTGTATACTAAACCATACACCTTAGAGACTATTTGTCAAGAACCCTCATACAAGGGAGGTTATTGTTACCTTGGTATTAGGTGAAGCACTGCGGACATTATATCTCTCTAACTCGGGTATAATATGATAGCCTTCATATCCATCAGTGTTCTGAAGGTCTATCTTGATGCCATCATACCCAAGGTCATCATTGATAATATATATGTTTTGACTAGCTCTACTGGCGCACCCCAAATCATTAGTACTGTAGGAATTACCTCCGCAGAGAGATGCAGAACGGCTCACTATATCTCCTACTGCTGCACTATGAATATGTCCACAGAGAGCCATGTGTATAGGAATGCCTCGTAGAGTATAGTTCTGGACTATCTTAGGAAGGGATCTATCGGGGGAATTCTTGAAGAATGTACCGTGAGTCAGTAGAACATTGAAACCGTTAGGGAGTTTTACTACATCGTTTACATGATTATGTAGTTCTGGAAATGAAACGGGCCTACCAGTGAACAGCATCTTTAGTTGTTCATATATCATATAGTCCCAGTTATTTGATGCAAGTATATCGGATGTGTCAAAATCGTTCTCCCCCAACCGAGTCTCATTTCCGACAACACCAGCAAACGCTACGGAGAAGTCTTTAGATAAATCAATAATAGCTTGCTGAATAAGGTATGTGGTAAGAAGGGCTGCACGCACTTGTGAGGTTGCAGACGCCAGTTTCTCGGATAAGCGGCGGTCACTGTTTATCCAGTCCCCTGTTCCTGCTACAAGAATATGCGTTATGCCCTGCGCCTTAAATACACACTTAGCCTTATCCACAAACTTTTGCAATCGCTTTGCAAATACTAGGAAATCAAAACTATTACCATTAGACTCGGTTGGTTCTATGATTTCATTGCAGTGTATGTCGCTCAGCTGAAGAATTCCCCATTTAGGTTTGTCTTCAGGAATTCTAACAATGGGATCTAGTTTGAAATCCGCTAGTGGACAAGACTTTAGTAGTGTTGTATACTCTCTATAGACTTCATCAAGAGAATTATAGAGCCTATATGACTCTCGGTTCTCTTTCTTAATGACTGTGTTAATATCAGTTAGACGTTGCTTCTGTGCAGAGAGTTTGACCAAGTCGTCAGTAACTTCTTCTTCGGTTTCCTCATAAGAGGCCACCGCAAGGTATTCCTTCAGCTTACTCTCTGATATATGAAAGTGCTGACATGCTTCTTTCTTACCATATTTGCTCACATAATCGGCTTTTATAAGGGCATTTTCACGTTTAATCAAGGTATCTCCTATTGAGTAAATAATAAAAAACCTACCATATTTCGGTAGGTTTGTCAAGGGGTCTTATACTACAAATGATTCAATGCTTCTATATATATATTCACATTTTTGCCAATGTCTGCATATATTCCTCAGGAGAATGACCAGATAACCAACGTAAGAGACTGCATCCAATTGGCCTTTTAGCTTTACCAGTAGTTAAAGTCTCCTTTCCAATATGTCTAAAATACCAACCAGCAAACGGAACATGTTTTACTATATCCCATTTATTATTGATTCTATGAAATTGTGTAAACCATTTACCTAATGATTTTGCCGTTTTCCTATCAAAATAACGTGGGGTAGCAAAGGCATAGGAATTTGGCTCCTTACCCATTCTTGCTACATAATTCAGATGTGCTGCTGCAGCTAATGCAGAACCTTCTGAATACCCATCTATTTCTGAATAAGAAAGTTTTTCTATATCAGACCTTATAGATAACCAAAGGGCAGCAAATCCAGCATGTGCAATAACAGTAATACCATGCTCATCATATGTGACTTTTGCAGCAAAAAGATTAAAGAACCAATCTGACACACCATGAGTGCATTGAAAATAAAGAACTCCATCTACAACTTTATACTGTACATTAAGTCCTCCTGTTACCCAGCCTTCACCTGTAACTATCTTATACTTTTCCGCTAACATACATGCTTCCTCCTCTATTATATTTCAACTAACTCAGTAGGAACAAGATCCCCTTGTTTTACACCATTGTCGTCAAATAGTTTACCTAGTGCAACTAAATCAGCATCCTTAATGACAATACATCCAGCAGACCATGCGACGCGAGTATCAACTCCTGCAGGACTGGTTGAATTTAGTTTTTCCCAATCATGAACAAGCCACCGTGCTGGATCCTTATTTGTAATAGAGTAACCATTAATTTTATCACCAGCTAATGTGATAGCAGAAACAATTTCATGGATCCTTCCATAATGTTGCCTTCCCGGAACAAATGCTCGAATATAGAATTTTCCGGGCGCAATGGTACTGGTATACTTTACACCTTCGTCTAATCCTTCAAGATTTGAAACGGTCTGTGCATTAAAAATAGCAATAGGCAAATTATCTTTTAATACCTGAAATGTATCTAGGGAATTATTAGCATCATTATTGTGCCAATCAGCTTGTACTGATGGATCTCGTTTATAATGATGCGATATAGCTTTTCTAACAATTTTAATCTGTAACATATGGTATCTCCTATCGAATAAATAATTAAAAACCTACCATAAATAGGTAGGTTTGTCAAGGGGGCTTATACAACTTCTATCATAATAACATCGCCTTGTGCTTGATAATTTTTAAGTTGTGTCACAAACCACAATAGATCATCCTTATTTAGTAATTTTATACATCCTTGAGTAGAGGTACTTGTAGAAAAATGTAATCCATATCCTTTATCCTTAGTCATATTAGCAGTGGCTTTTTTATAGCATTTATTTTCATCTAGTTCCCAGATGGGCAAATATTGCCACGCCGAGGTAGGGGTAAAATACGGTGCAAGATAGGGGTCAGTTCTTGTATCTGGTTTACCCACCGACCAAATTCCTTTCGGGAATTGTCTAGGCTGAATAGGTTTATTATCAGGTATGGAATATACTACTTGATCTGATTTTCTCCACCCGTTTACTTCATTTCGTACTATACATGCTATAGGGATTTCTCTATCGAACATATGTAGAATACCTTTAGCCAGATCCGCTGTTACAGTTCGCGTCATTTAGTTACCTCCACAGTTTCTACGCAATGTCTAAGTTCATCTATTCCTCTAAGAATAATGGGACGAGAAAATGCCAAAATGACAACACATATTACTATAAGAACTCCTATTGATACTGTTTTCAGTATTCTAGCCATAAGTTTATTAATAGCATTATCAAACATATCTGGTATTTCGTTCTTTATAGATTGTATATCATCTTTCATCTCTTTCTTAAAGTCTATGAAATCTTGTGACATAGTATTCATCCTGTTGCCTAAATTTTGTATCATAGACTCATGCTCAATATCCTTATTAGTTTGTATAATACTAGCTTCTTTAACGTCAAGATTTGTCTTACATAATTGAAATTCTAATTTTTTTATCTCGTGGCAATCTTCACATAATTCAGGCATATTCAGGCTCCTTTATAAGTTTGGCGCAACAGCTAGTATTTTAATGCCACCAAAATTGGCGCCAATACATGCCATTAGACCATATCCTAAAGGAATTGCTCTATGAGGCATATCTATAGTACTAGAAGATAAGCCTCGAAATTCCTCAGAATCAAACCTTGTGGCAGAAATACCTCTCCATATAGTAATACTTGTTCTATCGTTAATCGTGTCAAATTGAAATATTCCATTACCATATATGCTGCACCTAGCACAACGATTATTATAAATATTATTATAATAGCCTAGTGTCATAACTTGTGTGAATGTATCTATCTTCACTATAAAATTATTTAACAATACAATACTTTCTGATTTCGTAATTCCCTCATCCCGGAAATAGTTAGTTTGTAATAATTGATTTTGCCAACCCGGATCATATCCCGTTGGATGAGAAAGAGTATATAATAATGTTAAAGAAGAATCGCTTGTTTTATACCCATATAACCGCATTTCGTTTGTGTGTGTAGTCGATGTGCTTACAAGCACATCGACTACATATAGGGTACTATAAATAGATATAGTAGATGCTGGGCATGAAAGTACGCTGTTTACATTTACTGGGAATACCAATGTCGATAGCAATGTCATTGTTCCCGCTAAGGACAATGAATACCTCCGTATTATAGACGCGTTTAATATGGAAATATATACACCATCTACAAAATTTCCAGAAATACTTACTATGTCAAATGAGGAATAATTAGTCCCTGCTGTCGGAATAGTGGTAGTAACTATTTTTGTAACTGCACCTAATAAATACCTATATAAAATTAGTGTATTAGCTGATGTAATCACCACAAAATATCCACCAGAATTTGGTATAGTTGCAGCACGAAGATACTCTGATTCATAACTATCTCCAGTATATGTTGCAAGTATCCCCGTTGGATGCCACTTGCTAGTATTTGTATCACCATAATATGGAGAAATGCTAGTATATTGTTCCTGTCCATTACCTATATAGATACCTTCTTCACGTTGATCTACAGATTCCCCCAAAAAATTATAACGATTTCCATTAGTAAATATACCACGAGCACTAATATTATTCATTTCCATAGTACCAGTTGATGCAATATTAAATCCAGAAACGCCAGTAGTATATCCTGAATCTCTGATATTACCTCCAGATAGTAAAATTATGTTTTGTGCGAATAAGGTCTTGACAATTGCCGTTATAAATGTAGTAAATCCACCCACAGTAATCCCCCCAACTTGAAGATTACATAGATCAATAGAAGCTGCACTTATATAATCAACATCATTAGTAATACTCCATATAAAACCATCCCATACATATATTCCAAGAGGTAAATTAGTTGCATCATAATTTACCATCCAATCTCCAATATATGCACTAATAGTTGTTGAAACTGCTATAACACCATTTTCATTCACGATACCCCCCACAAAAGCAACACTTACAGCAGAACTTAATATACCTATTCCTCTATAAGCAGGAGATGAGTTGGCTATAGCAACAGGTGTTCCAATAGTACTTATAACAGGATAGGTATAAGAAGGATCTATCGTAGCCGTAGTACTAACTGTCTGTGCAGTTAAGGCAGGCTTATTCACAGAATAAGACATGAGTGTATAGTTATAGTATTCAGACTGTTCGTCCCAAGAACGGTTTTGCACTATACATAGTTGATTAGTCCCATCTTCTAGCACTACGGTAGCAAGAGTTCCAACAAATACATCCTCCTCTGATGGAAATGTGTACATGGTTCTATGACCCGCATATTGAGCAGCATAAGTTTTGGCAAGAACATCTGCGTGAATTTTGTCAAATATGTAGCTGGCAGTGTATTCATATCTATTATCTGGCGCTAGTACATTGTCAACTGTGGAAGTTCGTTCTGCTGATTTATACCACACATCTCCGTATACGTTATTATAGTATAGTTTAAGTCCACTATCTGCTGTGGGATTATTGTACAACAATCGACATTTCTTGTTATAGAATTCGGGGGTAGTTGCTGCAATCCCAGTAGAATACTTCACGTCCATGAAATGCTTTTCAGTAGCAACTATAGCAGAAAAGTCCGAACTAAATGCCTTGTAATTATAGTCAAGCTTATTCTTGATGGCCTTATTAGTCCAATATTTGATACTGTCGTCGGTGTATTCTTGATATACAACAGTCGGGAGTCCAGTAGTTTCATCTATAACATTAGTTTCTGGGGGATAGGAATAGCCTGCAACTATGTTATATCCGGCAAAGGTGCCATCCTCATTATAGCTACAGTTATCGTCCCTATAGAGTAATACTTTACTTGCAGAACCTAATTCATAATAGATAATTTTAGAGCCATCGTAATTCTGTACAGTATCTTTTATAGTTATAGAAGATATAATAGTATCTTCGTCAAAGGAAGCAATCTGGGTGGGAATAGCGTCATATATCCACTTTATAGGCTCCAATACACCATAACCATTAATATTCAACACATAACCATACTCATAGAGAAGAGTATCAAGTATTGTGAGGATACTTTCCGTCTCTTTTTCTGGAGCAAATTTGGCTATAGTAACATCTATAGTGGTATTGGCTGATATATTGGTAAATCCTGCTATTCCTGCTAAGATGTGCACTAGAGACGCTGTAGGGTTAGCTGGATCGAGAATTTTGCAGTTGGTGAGTATAATGTCCCCAACTTCCTTGTCAAGCAGGTCTAGCTCATCAGTGGCCTCAAGGGAAAGAATAGTGTTGTTTAGTATACCATTATAGGAACGTGATCTAGTAGGCTTAATTTGCCCATAGAACACCGGAGTTGCTATGCCTTGCTCTGCAATAAGATAAAAAGCATCTTCAGTGGTAAGGAGCCAATTGGATTCCGTGGTAAGCATAGTCTCTGTAGACCAGTCTACTATCCGAACTATAATATTCTTATCAGTGGATAGTATAAGTGAAGTAAATGTTTCATTATAAATAGCATCAAACGAACATGTATTCTGAGAATAGTGATATGTGTCATTAAATGCTGACATATTAATAGTAAAAGTATTATATTTTACTATAGCACTAACGTCTTGAAAACCAGTGCCATCTTGAAAATCAAAATATACTTTACGCAAGTTGCTCATGTTGTCCCCCTATAGTGTTCCATTGAGCTTTTTACCAGTCAATGTAAAAAATCATTATGCGGGGCCTAAGTAGTCTATGCTCATTCCCGTGAGTGTGTTAGCGGTAACAGCTCCATTTGAGTTGAAAGATAATGTATCGCTAATTCCTAATATTATAGTTGTAGAACCAGCCACTATAAGAGACACTTGTAAGCTGCTCATTTAATCGCCAACTCGTAAGACCGTTACATAAGCCCCATTTGCAGTCTGACCAGTAATCTGAAAACCTATTAAACTTCCTTTTGTGCATCTAATTTTACGGGCGCAATAAGGTGCAATGCCGTATCCGGACGCCGCATTTTCATAATTTGTAGCAATCGTAATTGAGTCTTTTATTATTGATGCTGCAAGTGCAGCAGCACCGCTAGTAGTTGCAGCAACACCAAGTTCAAATTCGTATATTCCATCAAATGGAACTACCCATTGATTAGATGCGTTTATTGCTGAGTACGTGTCCTCCACTTTCATTGCTGACGTAAATGCTCCAGAGAGTGTTGCAGAATAATAACTCGCAAATACTATTGGCTTAACCTCGCTCATCCCTGCTTGTCCAATACGAACACGCCAATTGTCAAAACCGTCAGATGCAGAGGTTATGTTTGCCCATGTTCTAACAGCTACAACGCCAACTAATGCTGATGCTCCATATACAGCACAGAAATAAACACGTATTTGCCCAGCAACAGACTTTGCAAGACTAATTCCTTGTAGCTGAACAAGTGTTGAAGTTCCTATGTCAGTATACATAGCTGAGCCAAGTTTTACAAATAGGGAGGGTACAATTGCATCGTCTGCATCATACCAATTACCATCGATTTTTGATCTTACTTGTACTTTTGGTGTCTCATTTGGAAGTAATGCCCTAGGAAGAGTCATATCAAAATAAAAACCAGCACTTGATGTATTGGCAACTATTGCAGATCCGTCTAATCCTAATTTAGTTTTTGTTGAGACTCCATTAGTGGCTAACGAAGATTCAGTGTTTGAAATATAGAAAGGCTCATTAATCCCATTGTAAACAGTGTTGACTGAAAATTGGGCACATGGTATTCGTGCATCAAAAGACATTATTTGACCAGAACTTAACACATTAGAACCGAGTTGTTTTATAAACCCAGCCCCTGCTGAGGACTGAAAACCGAATGTTACATATCCCTTACTTGGTTCGTCATATATTGCAAATTGTGCTACCGATGTAGAACTAATGATACCATAGCCAACCTTTTCTATCGTGGCGATGTTAGCTTTGCTAGTATATGTTCCCGGTAGAGTCATTTGTGCTTCAACAGCAGTTGACGTTCCGGAAGTAAATTTTACATTTAGAAGAATTTCTTCTCCATCTCGTCTCCATTGTGCTTTGTTTATTGTGACAGTTCCAAATCCTGTGAACGTAGGAGTATAATCGACCCATGGAGTCATGGCAGGAGAAATATAGCTCTCTTTCCCACCAATCTGTACATTGTCAATTTTTACCGTATAATCAAGTGCCGAAGTGGATGCAATGTGAAAAATGATTCGATAGTGCGTATGACCAAGATTTGGGAAGAACTGGAAGACATGAGAACCCGGAGTTGTAAACGTTGCAGCGAGTGCTTTGTTATTTACGGGGCAAAGTACACTTCCGGCAATGTCGTAAACGAACATACAGATGTCACTAGCAACGTAATTTGCTGAAGTATTGTAAACTAACTTTACCTGACATGGTGCATTAGTCAATCCAGAATCAATGGTAATAGGAGTTGCAACACCTTCACCCTGACGATTTGCTGATCCTGCCTTCGTGATGAGTCCTGAATAACTACCGACAAGTGGCTCCGTTGCCGTTGCAGTAAACGTAGTATTTGCAGTACCACCCGTTCCGTCTACAGGTGTATCAGCGGCAGCATCTGCATATGTTGACCAGTCGGTTACTGTTCCATTCTCAAATTGCCCATTGGGGATACTGTAACCTATATTTCCCGTCTCTCCACTACCCCCGGTCACTTCCCAATAAAGCGGTGAATTATCTGGTTGATGCCCTGTGTTATCAGCACTGAGTGATTTATAAGGAACCCCGTCATAAAAACAAGGCTCATTTAAAGCATATGGATAATCTGGATCATAGAGCTTAAATGCCTCAAGAGGTACTAAGGAGGAATCTGTTGCGTAAGGATTACTCGCACTAGGAGTCCCCGTTCCAGCGAGTGCGGCCTTCTGATCCGAAGTTGGTGTATTAGGATCAGCAGATACGGTAAGTTCCACCCAGTTAGACAAAGTAGATGCTGGAGATGCTGATAAGATAAAAGTCTTAGCAGGAGTATAATCAGTACGTTTTGCAATATCACCTTGTTCTGCAGTAGTAAGGGCAAGCATTGCTGCCTGAGTTGCAACGACAAATACATCAGTAATAACGAGCTGGGGCATCTGTGTAGAAGGCACCTTACCAGTGGAATCGAGAGTTGCGATGCCACTAGGCAACCCCACTTTAAGTCCAGTTATGTTATTGTCTACATACTTTTTAGTACTAGCTTGCATGTCTGTAGTAGGGGTAGGTACAACTGGAGATGAAGAAAAAGTTTTAACTCCGGCAATGGTTTCATTACCAGAATTTTTTACCATATAATCGAACAGAGAATACTTGTACGTATCGCCACTATGAACAACAGGAATATAATCTGCTGTCTGTAGTTGCTGGGCTAATGTAGGAAGCTCACTTAGTTTAATCTGATTCATTCAAGTACTCCTTAAACTGTTAAAGCGCCACGAGAACGCTGTACATATATTGCTTGTGCTATACTGGTTGCGAGATCATTCTCAGTCTGCACTGACCCCTGTACAGTAACACTAACTACTACATTTTGTCCAGACCCCCCATTCTTTCCAGAAGATAGTGTGAGTTCTCCTGAACGTATGCTGTCCATAAATGTAGAGGGGATTATGCCCTCTCCCTTATGGATCTGAGCAGTCATATCAGAGGGCACGTTCGCCGTACCGACTGCAAACGTTTTGTACCCAGATACATCTAGTCCCATATTTGTGGCTGCAATCAGCGCGGCGTTATATGCTGCAAGTGCCGCCTGATACTGTGCAGATTGTGAGTTAAGTGCGTTTCGGTATTGGTTCAGTTGCCCATCCGTTGCCATTTGAGCACTAGGCGATTCATAGGAACCTGATGTTTTACTTTGTGCTGCCTGTTGTTGAGTAGTATTTATAGCGGACTGTAATGAGGCAATAGTAGGTGCTAGTGCGGTGATTGTCTGTAGAGATGAGGCTAATGTCGCTAAAACTGTATCAGATGCATTGGATGTAGTTGTTGAAGTACCGCCTGTAGAAGCGTTATACGCCTGCAAGGCAGCCAATACCGCGTTTTTAATTAAGGATTCTTCAGTCTGCGCAGATATCCCATACTCTTGTAACAACTCAGTGATTTTTTCACTGCTTAAGTTACCATTCTCAATCGTATCCTTCAGATCATACAGTGCATACAGTCGCTCATAGATGTCTTTTCCAGTCAATGCCATATCTGCAGAAGAGACAGCCACACTGTCTGTACTGATTTTCTGAGCATTAAGAGCCGTGACTTGAGCATCATAGCTGGTAGCAGAAACAGCGCCCACCTCATATAGATCTTTGAGACTAGACAATTGGTCATCTATAGCATTATTGATTTTATTGGTCAAATATGTTATAGTCTTATCAAGAGCACTTTTCTGATTATTAATAGTGGCGGTTAGATCAGCTACAGCGGTTCCCATTTTCTGTAACTGATCTATGTATCTAATATGCACACCGGGAATACGGTTCAGTACTTTTATGATAGCATTAGCTATATTAATTATCCCGTTAGCTACAGGTACTATAATATAATTATAAAACCATGTAAACCCTGCAGCTAATATCTGAAGAGCTGCTATAACAGGGGAGATTGCCAGATATAGTATTACTAGTGCAGGTTTTAGAGCTGCTACTAAAACTCCTATGATAGGTGCAATCGCTTCCCCCACCATTTGTAATATATCTACAAGAGGCTGTAGTACATTATTAATAATAGGTTCCAAAATAGAACGCATAGCTTCAAATATAGTGGTAAAAGGATTAAGTACAGCATTCACATTTTTTATAGACTTTGCAAAATCAACCAAGGCTGTCACAGCAACAGCAACAGGGTTCCCTCCCGTAGCCATAGTCCCCATCTGAGTACCAGAAAGCGTCTGCGAGGTGCCTTGAATAGCAGCACCAGTTGCAGTTCCAGAAACGCCCCCCTGTGTATATGCGGCTCCAGCACTAGCCTTCCACTGATCCATCACAGCAGAGTTACCTTCTGTTGCTAGTTCATATTTCTTTAGATTTTGCTGTTTTTCTGATTCTGCGTTTATATCTTTATGAAGCCCCAATAATGTCATAAAAAGCTCTACTCTCTGGGCAGCAATATTATTAAGTTCTGTCTCATTACCACCCTCAGAGGCGAGTAGAGTAGCTTGCTTATCAAGTATAGCAACTTGATTGGCATATTCCTTATCCACAGACTCCAAAGATTGTAATTGTGCTATCTGCATATCGTCTATAGGATCAAGTGTATTCTTAGCAGACTGAAGCATAGGAGTCCACCAAGTAGATAGCACTGGAATGAGTTCCTGTTGAACTTTTTTAGCTTTCTTCCCCATACCGTCGAGTTCTTTATTGACTACAGCTAAACGAGATCGAAGGGTTTCATCATAGTTTGTATCAAATAAACCATCCACCTTAGAACCACTTTCCAAAGCTGATGTAAGACCCTTTGCCTCAGCTTCAAGCGATTGTTTTAATTGATCTGAACTATAAGCAAATCCAAATATATCCTTTTCTTTTGCTCGTGCTTCTGCAAATCCAGCTATATAATCTTTAGCACCTTTGTTACCTAAAGCATTAAGATCTACATTAGAAAGATCTTCATATACAGACGCATCTTTACCAGTAAGGTTGGAGAGAAAGGCCATCTGATCTTGTTCTATGGTAGTAGAAACGTGTTTCAGACCTGTTGCAATCTTTTCCTGTTCTGTAAGAGCGACATTAGCAGACTTGGTATTAAGGTATTGTTGCCATGCATCACCAGACAAGGCCCCCGTATTTTTAAGTATATTTGCGGTGAGACCTTCTGTGAGTTTATATTGCTCTGCTATCTTTGCAACATCTTCTGCTTTAACAGAATTATTCTTAAGACTATAAGGCGCAACAGAAATATTCTTAAGACTATAAGGCGCAACAGCATAGTCTTCAGATAACTGCTGCGCGCGTACATTTTCATTTGTTGAATTACGAGCACTTTTTGCTGTACTATTTATAATTGTAATAACTGCACCGCCGGCAGCAGCTATTATGATAAGCGCCAGAAGCCACGGATTAGCTGCGGCTAGAGCAACCAAACTAGAAGATAGGGCTGCAATGCCTGTAGAAGCAGTTGCTGCCCCCATTGCCATAGCAGATTCAGCTGCTGTAGTAGCTATCAACTGGGAATTTAATGCTACAAATCCGGCAGCTAATGTACTAGCAGCATCACCAATACCCATCAAAATTCCGGGTAAGCTACTCATTATAGCAATTCTAGCTAGCACTATAGCAGGTAAGGCCAATACTTTTATCATGGTTGATAATACCGGCAACAGAGCCACAACTGCTTCCAGTACCTTTGCTAAGACTCCTGCCAATACGCCTAATGCACTCCCTGCATCTTCAATAAATGACTGAAAACCTTTTCCACTAATAGCCTTAGTCATCTCATCTACAAATAGTTTTAGCTGATCGGTAACGCTCTGCATAAGAGTACCCATAGATTGCTGCCCTATATCAGACAGCATAGATAATTTACCTGTTAACGTAGCCATGTAACCTTCAAGAATACCAGAAAATCTACCACTTCCGGTAGTCATATTCTGAAAAGCTGTTTCTACTTCTGCAAAACCTATTTTACCTTCACTTGCTAATTTTTGAATCTGAGTTACATTAACACCCATGACTTTAGCTAATTCTTCATATATAGGAATACCACGCATACCAAACTGCATAAGATCGCGGCTGTATGCTCTGCCCTGTGACTTCAATGTACCATATACATAAGATATATCATCAAGAGAATGGCCTGTAGCAATAGCAACAGAACCAAGAGTTTTCATAGTTGGAATGAGTTCTTCTGCTGTAAAACCATAAGCCATAAGTTGTTTACTTGAGGCAGCAGTTTCTTTGAAAGTCAAAGGAGATGCAACAGCAAAATCATACAAGTCTTTCATCTGCTGTTTTGCTTTATCAGCAGACTTCATCATAACAGTAAAGCTCATAGTGGTATTTTCTACAAACTGGTCAAAGCCCACACCAGAAGAAACAACATTTTGAACAGAACGAGCAACAGCAGCTAATCCAATAAATTGAGAAACCATGTTATTCAGAGACCTTGTTACAGCGGCCTCCGAAGCAGACATGGTTTTAGTGGTGGTTTGCTGAAAGGAAGTGAACTGGGAGGCAGCATTGTCCACCCCAGTTACACTTACCTCAAGTACAGCTTGTTCTTTAACAGCCATTATTTTTTACTTCCTGCTTTTCGCATGAAACTCTTTGGATCACCAGACTGCTGTTTTTTACCACCATTTCGTGCATCGTCTAGCTCCTCATGTTCCAAAGCCTTAGCCTCAAGTTCCAACGCTGTAATTGCATCAAGCACTTCTATTGGTTCATTCGCCCATCCGTTGCCATTTGGGCTGCCCCATAACTTCGTCAGTTGATATATACTGAGAGCTTCCTGAAATATTGGATCTGTTACCATTCCTAGTACTTCATCTCTTCTTATTGCTACTGGCTCCCCCATAACGGTTAAGATATGGGGTATATGTCCTTTTTCGGGTCTATACAGTTCTGTATGCTTACCAGTCGCCAGCAACCGATAAGCAGTTCTTAGTTTTTTTCGTCTACCCTCTGATTAAGCATATCGTTACAGAAAGCAAAGATTTCCTCAATAAGTGGATACAGTCCTACTTCAAGATCAGCATCAAACAGAGACTGTACTGTGGCAATCTTTTTTGCTTCCCCACCATTGACTGCATAACCAAGATTCTCAATACCTGTAATAAGTTTATCAAGTGTCCTACGCATATCAATCTGAAGAGAAACAGTTGGTTCCATTTCACCAGACTGAGAATTCTTTTTAAGATCTACATTACGACGTACCAGATCTTCCTTAATGGAAGAAGTAATCGCTTTGTAATGAACCTTGATCTGGTCATTTGGATCGGCTTTATCATTGCCGTCAAAAGTCGGAATGAAAACGCGCTCAGTGTTAATCGAAATCTGCTTAATCATTAGGTATCTCCTTTTAATGATTTAACTATTAGGTCGTCTGGGTGACTTTGGTGAAGATGATCGGGCTGGTCAACATACGAGTGTCAGAAGACCAAGACTGGGCATCAGAGGTGGCAGCGCCGAAGTCGTATCCAAGAAGCTCGACCTGCGCTGCAAGCCATATCTGAGTTTCTCCATCGGAATCATCCTTCTGAAGATAGCATTTAACAAAGAGGTCAGATGTATCTACTGTATTAAGAGTGGTGTCACCAGTAGAACCAATATTAACAATACGGATGAAACGATTAGCAAGAGAGGAACCATCAGCAAGGGCATCCACAAAAGTGATACCTTCAATGGTGCCTGTTACATCAGATTTTCCCGCACGATATACCTTGACCAAATCAGCAAGAGTAGTAACCTCAACAGCATCCTTAGAAAAGGTAAACTTAAAAGAGGTGATCTCACCAACAAGTTTAGCTGTTGCAAGAGCAGCACTATTAGTTGCTGAAAATGTTGGAGGAGTGGTTTTCGGACAAGTCCACAAATCCCCAACTTTGTAGCCTGCAGGGAATACTGTAGTCCCATCAAGTTTTACAATTTTATATTCAGCACCAGCAGTTGCTGAACCTGTAATGAGAGGTGTTCCAAAGGTATAGCCCCAAAGCTCACCATCACTTCCTACGAGTCTATTCAAACTCATCGTTTTCTCCTATTTTTAGGCCCTCTATAAATAGGAGGGCATCTCTTTGTATAAGTGCCAAACTGGCATTGTATACAAAAGGATACACTACTGTATGATTTTGTCAACACCCCTCATAACAAAGCAAAAACCCACCTA
>Ga0302288_1000515_pt1 | contig 30701 bp, 20 predicted proteins | sample III_Fen_N1_1_FD_194549 | JGI IMG/M metagenome (GOLD analysis project Ga0302288, IMG submission 194549) | Peat permafrost microbial communities from Stordalen Mire near Abisko, Sweden - III_Fen_N1_1 | ecosystem: Environmental > Terrestrial > Soil > Wetlands > Permafrost | place: Sweden: Abisko...
AACAATATTACGTTATGCAATTCTTCAAAATCATAAAAGAAGATTTCGACGCATTGGTAATTTTATCGTCAGTATTGGTTTTCGTCATTCTCCTACTCTATTTTGGACGATTAGAAATTGCATTAATCACCTTTGTTCCAGTTATTATTAGTTGGAAATGGACACTTGGTCTGATGGCTCTTTTTGGATTGGAATTCAATATTTTCAACATCATAATTCCATCGTTTATTTTTGGTTGTGGAGTCGATTACACCATTTACATAATGAGTGGTTTGCTAGATGATTACAAGTATGGCAATAAAACATTAGTTCCCTATAAACTATCAGTTCTCCTTTCTGCTCTTACCATTATTGGTGGTGTTGGTGTTCTTGTTTTCGCAAAGCATCCTGCATTAAAATCTATTGCTTTGGTTTCGATTTTTGGTTTATCGTCTGTTGTAATAATTGGCTACACCATTCTTCCAGCCATGTTTACATTCTTCATAAAATATAAAGGCAAAACACTTACTCGACCAATTACCATTACCGATTTGCTTTTCACTTTTCTTGCATTTGTTATTTTCCTAATTGGTGCAGTTTGGTTGACAATTGTAGTTCCAACTTTATTTATTTTACCTATTAAAGTCAAGATAAAAAAACGTTGGTTTAGCTACATGGTACACAAACTTTCGCACTTTGTAATTGTAATAAACTTTAGAGTAAAACATGTATTTATAAACCGAGAAAAACTCGACTTCTCAAAACCCAAAGTAATAATTTCCAACCACCAATCGCATCTTGACATTGTTTTACTGTTAATGCTTAATCCAAAGATTATCGTATTGACAAATAAATGGGTTTGGAACAATCCTTTTTATGGATTAATTGTAAAATACGCCGATTTTTTCCCAGTATACAAAGGCATTGAAAGTGGTTACGACCATATTAAAGAAAAGGTAAAAGACGGCTATTCAATCCTCATTTTCCCCGAAGGTAAACGATCTGATGATGGCGAAATTAAACGTTTCCATCAAGGAGCATTACATTTGGCCGATTTCTTAGAAATAGATATTCAACCTGTAATGTTACATGGTGCTTTTGAATGTTTGCCAAAAAATGAATTTGTATTTCGAGCTGGTCAAATTACCCTTAGTTTTTTTGATGCTATAAAGGTTGAAAATGTTCAATTAGAAAAAGACGAAACCTACAGAAAACAAGCAAAAGAGATAACTGCAATGTATCGTATAGAATACAAAAAGCTACGACTATTGCAGGAAACTCCAGCATTCTATCGTCACGAGTTGTTTGGTCAATATATTTTCAAAGGACCTATTTTGGAATGGTATATGAGAATCAAAGTTCGCCAGGAACGTTATTATGAATTTTTTAATTCTGCTATTCCAATGAATGCTTCGATAACAGATATTGGTTGCGGATATGGATTCTTACCTTACACGCTTCATGCTGTTTCGAATGAACGTCAAATTCTTGGAATCGACTACGATTCTGAAAAAATTGCACTTGCTAGAAATATTGCTAAAGACAAACCAAATCTCAATTTTGCAGTTCTTAACATTGCAACAGAACCGCTTCCAGCAAGCGATGTATATATTATAAACGACGTTCTGCATTATTTACCTGAAGAACTACAATATTCAGTTCTGGAACAATGTATGCAAAAAGTATCGCAAAATGGTCAAATCATAGTTCGCGATGCCGATGCCGATTTAATTGAACGTACCAAGATGACAAAGTTCACCGAACTACAATCGACACGCATTTTCAAGTTTAATAAAACGGAACATGAATTGACTTTTATTTCGGGCAAGAAAATTGAAGAATTAGCTCGCAAAAATGGCTTTTCGTATAGCCGATTCGACAATGCGAAACTAACATCAAACATTACTCACATCTTAAAAAGAAACGCATAGATGGAAAAATACGATGTAGTAATAATTGGCGGTGGATTGGGTGGTTTACTTTGCGGAAACATTTTAAGCAAAGAAGGAAAGAGCGTTTGTGTTATCGAAAAAAATCGTCGTATTGGTGGTTGCATTCAGTCATTTGCAAAAAATAAAACAATATTTAATACCGGACTTAACTACACCGAAAGCTTAGGCGAAGGCGAAGTATTGAATCAATATTTCAAATATTTTGGAATAATGGATTCGCTAAAGATAAAAAGAATGGACATCGATAGCTTCGAACGTATCAGCTTCGATGGCGATCCTAATGAATATCCATTTGCTCAAGGTTTCGATAATTTTGTGGAATCGCTCTCTCAGTATTTTCCGAAAGAACGTCAGAATCTACAAAAATACATTACAAACCTTAACAACATCTGCAATTCATTTCCCTTTTATACATTCGACAATAGTACGTTCAAAACAATGGACGAATATTCGCTCAATACAAAAGCATACGATTTTTTAGCAGATGCAACGCCCGATAAAAAGCTACAACAAATTTTGGGTGGCATGAATTCTCTTTTCGCTGGCGTTAAAGATAAAACTCCTTTGTATGTTCATGCTTTGATAAATTATTCATTCATAAAAAGTGCATGGCGTTTAACCGATGGAAGTTCGCAACTAGCAACTCAAATTGCAAAAGTGATTACTGACAATGGAGGCATTATAAAAACATCGACAAAGGTTACAGCCATAAGTGGTGGCGAAGAAGTTGAATTTGTAGATACTGATACCAACGAACGCATTTACGCAAAACAAATAATATCGAATCTTCATCCATCTACAACGTTGGATTTGGTAGAATCTCGATTCAATAAAAAATCATTTTCAAACCGTGTTCATTCTTTAGAAAACACCATCGGATTCTTTTCCATTTACATGGTTTTAAAACGCAATAGTTTCCCTTATTGGAATTATAACCACCATCATTTCAAAGAAGTAAATGTATGGACTGCCGATTACGACGAGAAACTATGGCCCGAACATTATATGTTGTATACTCCATCAATTTCGAAATCGGAAACTCATGCCGAAGGATTGATTGCACTAACGTATATGAATTACTCGGAAGTAAAACAATGGGAACATACCGATCTTGAAAACCGTGGCAACGATTATTTGGAATTTAAGCGACAAAAAGCGGAATTATTACTCGATTTTATTGAGAAGAAATTCCCGAATCTTCGCGAAAATATTGATTGTTACTATACATCAACACCTCTTACTTACAGAGATTATACTGCAACACCCGAAGGAACATCATACGGAATTCTTAAAAATGCTGACGATCCATATTCAACAATAATTCCTGCTAAATCGAGAATAAAAAATCTTTACTTTGCAGGACAAAATTTAAATATGCACGGAATTTTAGGAGTTTCAATTAGTGCAGTATTAGCGTGTTCCGAACTTCTAGGTTTCGAATATTTAATGAACAAAATTCAAAAGGCATAAAAAATATGGACAAAAAGTACGACATAGTAATTATCGGAAGTGGATTAGGTGGTCTACTTTGCGGAGCTATTTTAAGTAAGAACGGATATTCTGTTTGTATTCTCGAAAAGCATTTTCAACTTGGTGGAAATATGCAAACCTTTAAACGTAAGGGTTGTAATTTTAGCGGAGGGATGCATTTTATAGGGGCGATGGATAAGGATCAAATTCTATATAAACTATTGAATTATATAGATGTTGCCGACAAAATTCATGTTCAAAAATTAGACAAAAAAGCTTTTCAACGTCTTTGTTTTAAAGATGAAGAATACACTTATGCTATGGGAATGGAAAATTTTAAGAACAATCTGATTTCTTATTTCCCCGATGAAAAACTTGCGATTGAAACCTATACCAATAAAATTCAAGAAATTTGGAATGCTATAGATATTCTTAATTTACGCGATTTAAGCGAAGATTATGCATCGCAAGCAGATGCCGTAGCTATTAGTGCTTACGAATATATAAATTCATTAACGACAAACGAACGACTACGTTCTGTACTTGCAGCAACAAATGGACTATATGCTGGCGAAAAAGACAAAACACCACTTCACGTACATGCACTTATCAATTATTTCTATATAAATAGTGCCTACAAACTTGACGAACGTGAAGTTACATTTGCCGATGCCCTTGCTGAATCAATAACAAATAAAGGTGGCACAATCATAAAAAAACAAGAAGTTGTTAACCTTCAATTCGATGGTGAAAATATTACAGCTGCCGAAACGAAAGATGGTCAAATCTATTACGGAAAAAATTTCATTTCAAATATTCATCCCGTTTCAACAATAAAATTGGCTGGTGAATCGAACTTTAGAAAAGCATTTGTTTCAAGAATAAAGGACTTAAAAAACTCGGTTTCATCGTTTGGATTATACATTGTTTTAAAGAAAAATACCTTTAAAGATATCAATTCCGACGTGTATTATTTTAACGACGATAATGTTTGGGGAATAGATTCTTACGATTCAGCAAAATGGCCCGAAGGATATGTACTTTATACAACTCCCGATAAAGATAACGAAGAATATGCCGAAAGTATTACCATTTTAACCTTTATGAAATACGAAGATGTTAAACAATGGAAAAACACCACAATTGGCAAACGAGGCGATGAATATCTTGCATTCAAAAAAGAAAAAGCTGAAAAGCTGTTAGATTTAGCAAGTCAAAAATTTCCCAATTTACGAGAAACGGTTGATTCATATTTCACATCAACACCTCTAACATATCGCGATTACACAGGTATTCCCGAAGGTTCGATGTATGGCGTTCAAAAGGATTATAAAAACCATTTAAACTCATTTTTAATTCCTCGCACTAAAATACCAAATTTGTTTTTGACAGGTCAAAATATTCAAATGCATGGAATTTTAGGTGTGTCGATGTGCGTCCTTCATACTTGTTCTATTTTCTTAGATTACAACAAATTAATTGGCGAAATCAGAAATGCTTAAGAAGATTTTTAGAAGCAAATTATTTAAGATACTTTCAATAATCGCATTATTGATCGGTATTTTATTTCTTTGCTTTGTGTTAGCTGTTCGTGTAAATCCACCAAAAGTCGAAGATACTTCAGCATTAAAACTGAGCCGAAAAACTATTGGCAAAGACTTTTATACCTGCAATAAAAGCTGGCTTAAAAAGAACAAATTTGGATTATGGGAAATGTATCTCGAAGGCGATGATTTTGAACTTGGAGTACAAAATGGAATTTTAGCCAAAGATCTTATCAAAATACAAGAGGATGCTTTTGTAAAAAGTATCAAAGAAATAGTTCCATCGGAATCATATCTTGGCTTTTTAAAATATTTCTTAGCTTGGTTTAATCGAAATATGGATACAGCTATTCCTCTCGAATATCAAAAAGAAATTTATGGAATATCGCTCTATGCTTCGCATGAATACGATTATATTTCAAATCCTTATCACCGTATTTTAAATTATCATGGAGCTCACGATATTGGTCATGCCGTGCAAAACATGCATTTGGTTGAATGCACTGCCTTTGGAGTAAAAAGTTCTCGTTCAACCGATGGATCGATGCTAGTTGGACGAAACATGGACTTTTATGTTGGCGAGGAATTTGCAAAAAACAAGATTGTAGCTTTTTATAAACCCAAACATGGTCATAAATTTAGCTTCATTACTTGGGGAGGAATGATTGGTGTAATTTCTGGAATGAACGACCAAGGATTAACCATTACACTTAATTCAGCATCTTCCGATATACCAACGTCCGCTAAAACACCCGTTTCAATTTTAGCTCGAAGAATTTTACAATACGCATCAACCATTGATGAAGCATATAAAATTGCTGAACAAACAAACATCTTTGTAGCTGAATCGTTTTTCATTTCATCGGCCAAAGACAAACAGTTTGCAATAATTGAAAAAACGCCCGATTCTATGGCATTGTATCAAGAAAAGGATGATGATTTAATTCTCACCAATCACTTTCAATCAGAGAAACTTAAAAACACCGAACACAACAAAAAAAGCATAAAAGAAAGTGCATCGATGTATCGCTGGAACAGGGTTAAAGAATTGATGGACAAACAACAAAAACACGATGTAGTTTCAATAGCTCAAATACTTCGAAACCAAAAAGGTAAAAACGACGCCAATATTGGTTTATGCAATGAAAAGGCAGTTAACCAGCTGATCTGTCATCATTCAATAATTTTTCAACCCGAAAAGCTAAAATTTTGGGTAGCTGCACCACCCTATCAATTGGGGAATTATGTTGCGTACGACCTAAATAAAATTTTCGCTGATTCACTTAATATTAAATCAGATATTTTTGATTCAAACGAAACACTTCCTGCAGATTCATTTGAGAACACAGTTGACTTTAAAAACGCACAAGCTTATCGAGCTCAAACATTTATTTTGTGGAAGAAAATCAGGAACAAAGCAGTAAATTCTATTAGTATTTCAGAGATAGAAAATTACATAAAACTAAATCCTGAATTTTTCAATGTTTATTATATTGCAGGCGAATGTTTCCGGCTTAAAGGCGACAAAACCAACGCATTGAAAAACTATAAAACAGCTTTGCAAAAGGAAATTCCAACTTTCGCAGAACGAAATAAAATTATTAAAGCAATTGAATCTTTAAAAGAATAAATCAACGAAAAAGCGATGAAGATAACTTTTATTTATCCAAAATTTGAACGATTCCTTGAGTCACGTATTGAACTTGGAAGTTTATCGTACTTAAAACATCTTGGTAATTTTAAAATGCCTCCTGCATTAGGAATTCCAATTTTGGCTGCACTTTCGAGAGCCGAACACGACATTAAATTATACGACGAAAACGTTGAAGAAATAGACTACAACGATGACGCTGATATAATTGCCGTAAGTTTTTTTACTCCGCAAGCAATGTATGCTTTTGAGATAGCAAAAAAATTCAAAAGCAAAGGTAAAACCGTAATTGCAGGTGGAATGCATCCATCGCTTATGCCCGAAGAAGTATCGCAGTATTTCGATGCTGTTTGCGTAGGTGAAGTTGAAAACGTATGGAACCAAATATTAACCGATTTTAAAGAAGGTAAACTTCAGAAAATATATCAAGGTGGATATCCCGAATTAAGCAATATTCCAATTCCCGATAGACAATTATTCGTTGAAAAGAATAATTACGATTGGAGTGCAAAACTTATTCAAGTAATGCGTGGATGCTGTTTCAATTGTGAAACATGCATAGTTCCTTCTGAATTTGGACGTAAATTCCGATTCAAATCAATGGAGCAAATTACTAAAGAAATGACCGTAACACCAATTAAAGGCGATTACTACTTAGTTGACGACACATTGGTTTTACCTCACCGTGATTGTAAAAAATTCAGTGCTGAATTATTAAAAACATTTTCAGAGATAAATCCAAAGCCACGTTTATTTATGTCTGGTTCTTTACAAATGAGTACCGAACCCGATTATTTAAAAACATTGGCAGACGCAGGAGTTGTAAGTCTGTACTTAGTTACTGGCTGCGATCCATTTTCAGTAAAAGCATTTCAAAAAGGAGAAAAACGCTATTTCGATTGGGGAGTTGATATCGTTAAAAGTATTCAAGATGCAGGAATTAAAGCGTTCATTTCTGTTGGTTATGGATTCGACTATCAAGATAATTCTGTTTTTGATATTTCACTCGATTTCATTGAAAAAGCAAATATAGATACTGCTGAATTTTATATTGCAACGCCGTTTCCTCAAACACCAATTTGGCATCAATTGAGAAAAGAAGATAGAATTTTACATTACAATTGGACTAAATACAATACTGCAAATGTTGTGTTTAAACCTAAAAACTTTACCGTGCAAGAATTACTCGATGGTTATGTAAACAGTTGGAAAGAATCTTACAGAAACGATAAAGAGAATAAATCACTTCAAATTTTTGAAGCATAAATAAATAACTATGAGTAAATGGAAAGGCAAAACACGCGGTGGATTAACTGGTTATAAAATCTTTATTTTTATACTTAAATATTTAGGATTAAACATTGCCTATTTTTTTCTGCTGTTTGTAGCATTTTACTTTTTTGTTTTTGTCCCAAAATCTACCAAAATCATCTATCGACTATATCGCGACAGATTTCATTTTAGTAGGATAAAAGCAATGTGGTTTGTTTATAAAAACTACTACATTTTTGGACAAACAATCCTCGATAAAACTGCTTTTTTTGCAGGAATTAATCCCAACTTCACATTCGATTTTGATGGAGAAGAGTACATTAAACAAATGGCAACCAACAAAACGGGAGGTTTGCTAATTAGTGCTCATATTGGAAATTTTGAAATAGCAGGTCATCTGCTTAAACGAATCGAAGGCAAGGTTCATATCGTTCTTTACGATGCCGAACATCAACAAATTAAAGAGTTTTTAAATAATATCTTTGATGAGAAATTTGCCAATATGATTCCTATTAAAGACGATATGTCACACATTTATGCAATTTCAAAAGCGTTTGAGAACAAAGAAATTGTTTGCATGCATGGTGACAGATATTTAAAAGGCAATAAAACTGTTTCGGTAGATTTCCTTGGAGAAGAGGCTCCTTTTCCTACAGGCCCACTCTATCTTGCAACTAAATTCAACATCCCCGTTTCGTATGTTTATGCAATGAAAGAAAGCCGTAAACACTACCATTTTTACGCTACTTTACCTAAATCATACCAATACCCAGGAAATCTTAAATTAAGAGATTTAAAGATGCAAGATATGATGAAAGATTATGCTTTATCCTTTGAAGAAACACTAAAGAAATATCCTGAACAATGGTTTAATTACTACAATTTTTGGGAAAAGAACGAGTAAATAATTATAATCACAGAATTTAAATCATTTCTATAGAGAACATATAATTTCATAATTATATGTTTTTTTTGAAATTCGGGTATTAAAATTTAAATCTTCTTTTCTTATAATAGTATAAAATTATAATATCTATTAACGAAACCAAAATAATCATTTAATATGATTAAAAACAAAAAGAGAGTATGAACCTAATCATACTCTCTTTTTGTTTTATGTTAAACTAACAATTATTTCGATAGTCTTTCGTAATCTTCCATACTTCCAACAATTATATTGTCGTATTCTTTAAGACCAGTTCCTGCAGGAATTTTATGTCCTACAATAACGTTTTCTTTAAGACCTTCAAGGTAATCAACTTTACCATTGATAGCAGCTTCATTCAGTACTTTTGTAGTTTCCTGGAACGATGCAGCCGACATATAACTCTTAGTTTGAAGAGATGCTCTAGTAATACCTTGTAAAATCTGACTTGAAGTTGCAGGTATTGCATCACGACATTCTACTTGACGTAAATCTCTACGTTTAAGCATTGAGTTTTCATCTCTTAATTTTCTAGCAGTAACAATTTGTCCTGGAATGAAATTTTGAGAATCACCTTGCTCAAGTACAACCTTCATATCATAAATCCAGTCATTTTCAAGCATAAATGCCCATTTATCGCAGATTTGTTTTTCAAGGAAGCGTGTATCTCCTGGATCATCAATTTCTACCTTTCTCATCATCTGACGTACAATTACCTCAAAGTGCTTATCATTAATTTTCACACCTTGTAAACGGTAAACTTCTTGTACTTCATTAACAATATATTCTTGCACTTTTGTTGGTCCTTTAATTGCAAGGATGTCTGATGGTGTAATTGCTCCGTCCGATAATGGAGTTCCAGCTTTTACATAATCATTTTCTTGTACAAGAATTTGTTTTGAAAGAGAAACAAGATATTTCTTTTCTTCTCCAGTTTTCGATTTGATAATGATTTCTCTATTACCTCTCTTAATTTTACCAAAAGAAACTTCTCCGTCAATTTCAGATACTACAGCAGGATTTGATGGGTTACGTGCTTCGAATAATTCAGTAACACGAGGAAGACCACCAGTGATATCCCCTGTTTTACCAACAGCACGAGGAATCTTAACAAGAATTTGTCCTGGTTTTACTTTTTCTTTTTCATCAACCGAAATGTGAGCACCAACAGGTAAGTTGTAAGTATTTTGAACTTCACCAGCAGTATTCAATACGATGATTGCAGGGTTCTTGGTTTTATCTTTTGTTTCAGTAATAACTTTTTCCTTAAATCCTGTTTGCTCATCCGTTTCTTCACGGAAAGTAACACCTTCGATGATATTTTCATACGAAACTGTACCACCAGTTTCAGAAAGGATTAACGCATTATAAGGATCCCAATCGCAGACAAGTTGACCTTTGGTAACAGAGTCTCCCGATTTAACAAATAATTTAGATCCGTAAGGAATATTATGCGTAGTTAATACAATGTGAGTATTTTTGTCGATGATTTTTAACTCAGCCAAACGTCCAATTACAACATCAACTTTTTGACCTGTTTCATCTTCACTTCCAACAACACGAAGTTCTTCAATTTCAGCAATACCATCATATTTCGATACGATTGACGAATCTGATGTAATGTTCGATGCAGTACCCCCAACGTGGAATGTACGAAGTGTTAACTGTGTACCAGGCTCACCAATTGACTGAGCAGCAACAACACCAACAGCTTCACCAATTTGAACCATTCTAGCAGTTGATAAACTACGACCATAGCAACGAGCACAAACCCCTTTGCGTGATTCGCAAGTTAATACCGAACGAATTTCAACTTGTTCTATCGGAGAATCTGAAATAGCTTTAGCAACTTCTTCAGTTATTTCATTACCATTTTTGATAATTAATTCTCCAGTTAATGGATGATAAATATCTTGAACACATGTACGACCTAAAATTCTGTCATATAATGATTCAACAACTTCATCGTTATTTTTTATTGCAACAGCAACAAGTCCGCGTAATGTACCACAATCATCTTCTGTAATTAATACATCTTGCGATACGTCAACCAAACGACGAGTTAAGTAACCAGCATCAGCCGTTTTAAGAGCTGTATCGGCCAAACCTTTACGAGCACCATGGGTAGAAATAAAGTACTCAAGTACCGATAGACCTTCCTTAAAGTTCGATAAGATCGGGTTTTCGATAATTTCAGCTGAACCAGAACCAGATTTTTGTGGTTTTGCCATCAGACCTCTCATACCGCATAACTGACGAATCTGTTCTTTAGATCCGCGAGCTCCAGAGTCAAGCATCATATAAACAGAATTGAATCCTTGATTATCTGTACTTAACTGTTTCATCAAGATATTTGTTAGACTAGCATTGGTATGTGTCCAAATATCAATTATCTGATTGTAACGCTCGTTATTGGTAATGAATCCCATGTTATAGTTATTCCAAACTTCTTCAACTTGTTCGTAACCTGTAGTTACTAGCTCATCTTTTTCACTTGGAATAATAACATCAGCAAGGTTAAATGATAAACCTCCTCTAAACGCCATTTGATATCCAAGATCTTTAATATCATCAAGGAATTTAGCCGTTTTAGAAGTTCCAGCATCTTTCAATACTCGAGTGATAATATCACGTAATGACTTTTTAGTCAATAGTTCGTTAATATAACCAGCCGATTCTGGAACTGATTGGTTGAACATTATTCTACCAACAGTTGTTTCTAATATTTCAGTTTTTTCAACACCTTCGCTATCTTTGAATGTTCTTCTAAACTTAACGATTGCGTGTAAATCTGTTTGTTTTTCGTTGTACGAAATAATAGCTTCTTCTGGAGAATAGTATATTCTACCTTCACCTTTAGCACCTTTACGTTGTTTGGTTATATAATATAAACCAAGCACCATGTCTTGAGAAGGTACCATGATAGGTGCACCATTCGCAGGATTTAAGATGTTATGAGAAGAAAGCATTAATAATTGAGCCTCAAGTACAGCTGCATTTCCTAATGGAAGGTGAACCGCCATTTGGTCACCGTCAAAGTCAGCGTTGAACGCCGTACACACTAGTGGATGCAATTGAATAGCTTTTCCTTCAATCATTTTTGGCTGGAATGCTTGAATACCAAGTCTATGTAGTGTGGGGGCACGGTTTAATAATACCGGATGTCCTTTCATTACATTTTCTAAAATATCCCAAACAATTGGATCTTGACGATCAACTATCTTTTTCGCCGATTTAACCGTTTTAACAATACCTCTTTCAATCAATTTTCTGATAACAAAAGGCTTGAATAACTCAGCAGCCATTCCTTTTGGAATACCACATTCGTGTATTTTAAGTTCAGGTCCAACAACAATTACCGAACGAGCTGAATAGTCAACACGTTTACCAAGTAAGTTTTGACGGAAACGACCTTGTTTACCTTTTAAGCTATCGCTCAACGATTTTAATGGTCTGTTAGCATCTGTTTTAACAGCATTTGCTTTTCTTGAGTTGTCGAATAATGAATCTACAGCCTCTTGTAACATACGTTTTTCATTACGTAAGATTACTTCAGGAGCTTTAATTTCTATCAAACGTTTTAAACGATTGTTACGAATAATAACACGACGATATAAATCATTCAAATCCGATGTTGCAAAACGTCCGCCATCTAGTGGAACTAAAGGACGAAGTTCTGGTGGTATAACTGGAATACATTTTAAAATCATCCAGTCAGGTTTATTTTTTGTTCCTGCAGCACGGAAAGCTTCAACAACATGAAGACGTTTTAATGCCTCATTTTTACGTTGTTGTGAAGTTTCTTTACTTGCTCTATCTCTTAAGAAATAAGAAAGTTCATCAAGTTTAATTTTGCCAAGAAGATCAAGAAGAGCATCAGCTCCCATTTTAGCAACAAATTTATCTGGATCTTCATCTTCAAGTAAGAAATTATCTTTAGGAAGACTATCAAGGATGTCAAGATATTCTTCTTCAGTTAATAAATCATTCTCTTCAATTCCAGTCATTCTCTTAATACCTGGATTTATAACGATATATCTTTCGTAATAAACTACTGAATCTAACTTTTTTGATGATAATCCAAGTAAGTAACCTATTTTATTAGGTAACGAACGAAAATACCAAATGTGTGCAATTGGAACAGTCAAATTAATGTGACCAATTCTCTCACGACGAACTTTTTTCTCAGTTACTTCAACACCACAACGATCACAGATAATTCCTTTATAACGAATTCTCTTATATTTACCGCAATGGCATTCATAATCTTTTACAGGACCAAAAATTCGCTCACAAAATAAACCATCACGCTCAGGTTTATAAGTTCTATAATTAATGGTTTCGGGTTTTAAAACCTCACCACTTGATTGATTAAGGATATCTTCGGGCGATGCCAAACTAATGGTCATGCTCTCGAAATCACTTTTGAATTTGGTCTCTTTTCTATAGGCCATATATAGAGATTTATAAGTTCAAAATATTAAAAAATACAATAAAACACAAAATATACAATGTTTTATTCGAAACTAATCTTCAGTCCTAAACCACATAATTCGTGTAATAACACGTTAAATGATTCAGGTAGATTGGGCTTCGGCATAGGTTCACCTTTTACGATTGATTCATATGCACGAGCACGTCCAATAACGTCGTCAGATTTAATAGTTAGGATTTCTTGTAGAATATTTGATGCACCAAATGCTTCGATTGCCCAAACCTCCATTTCTCCAAATCTCTGACCTCCAAATTGTGCTTTACCACCTAAAGGTTGTTGAGTTATGAGAGAGTAAGGTCCGATTGAACGAGCATGCATTTTATCGTCAACAAGATGTCCAAGTTTCAACATGTAAATTATACCAACAGTTGCTGTTTGATCAAATCGTTCTCCAGTACCACCATCATAAAGATAGGTTTTACCGAATTCAGGAACACCAGCTTTTTTGGTATATTCTCCGATTTCATCAAGTGTTGCTCCATCAAAAATTGGTGTCGCAAATTTCTCTTGTAATTCTCTTCCAGCCCATCCTAAAACAGTTTCATAAATCTGTCCAAGGTTCATACGAGAAGGTACACCAAGAGGGTTAAGTACAATATCAACAGGCGATCCGTCTTCAAGGAATGGCATATCTTCGTCTCTTACAACTCTCGATACAATACCCTTGTTTCCATGGCGTCCTGCCATTTTATCTCCAACCTTTAATTTACGTTTTTGTGCAATATAAATTTTAGCTAATTGTAAGATTCCACTTGGAAGTTCATCTCCAACAGTTAATGCAAATACTTTACGTTTTAACTCACCATCAAGCTCTTTATATCTCATGGTATAGTTTGTAAGTATTCTACAAATAATATCGCTTTTATCTTTATCGCTAAGCCATTTTGTTGGATTTACTTCACGATAATTATCAATTTCATTAAGTGTTTTTAAAGTGAATTTAATCCCTTTAGCAATCACTTGATTTCCATAATAATCTTTAACACCTTGCGATGTTTTACCATTAGTAAGTTCAAACAATTTCTTAACCAATTCATCTTTAAGAGAAGCAATTTCTTTTTCAAATTCTTTCTCATATTTAGAAATAATTGGTTTTTCAGCAACTTTCGATTTTCTATCTTTAATTGATTTAGTAAATAATTTTTTATTAATTACAGTTCCATATAAAGAAGGTGTAGCTTTTAATGATGCATCTTTAACATCACCAGCTTTATCACCAAAAATTGCACGCAATAATTTTTCTTCTGGTGAAGGATCTGATTCTCCTTTGGGAGTAATCTTACCAATTAAAATATCACCAGGTTTAATATTTGCACCGACACGAATTAAACCATTTTCATCCAAGTTTTTTGTAGCTTCTTCGCTAACATTTGGAATATCTGGTGTAAATTCTTCTGGTCCACGTTTAGTATCACGTACTTCTAAAATATGCTCATCAATGTGAATTGAAGTGAAAATATCTTCTCTAACTATTCTTTCATTAATTACAATCGCATCTTCAAAATTATAACCTTTCCAAGGCATGAATGCAACTTTAAGGTTTTTACCTATTGCTAATTCTCCTTTTTCAGTACCATAACCTTCAGTTAATACTTGTCCAGCAACAACTCTTTGACCTTTTCTAATAATTGGTTTTAAATTGACACAAGTATTTTGGTTTGTTTTGCGATATTTAGGTACAATATATGATTTTACATCACTACTGAAACTAACAAAACGATCTTCTTCAGTTCTATCGTATTTTACACGAATTTCATTAGCATCAACATAATCAATAATACCATCAGCTTCAGCTTGAATCATAATACGAGAATCATGAGCAACTTTACCCTCAATTCCAGTACCAACAATAGGAGCTTCTGCTTTCATCAATGGAACAGCTTGACGCATCATGTTCGATCCCATCAAAGCACGGTTAGCATCATCATGTTCTAAGAACGGAATTAATGATGCAGCAATGGATGCTATTTGATTAGGAGCAACGTCCATTAATTTAATTTCTATTGGATCTGCTAATGGGAAATCACCTTTTGAACGAGCTTTAATTTTTGAATTAACAAAAGAGCCATCATTAGCAACAGGTTCACTCGCTTGAGCTATAATATTTTCTTCTTCTTCTTCAGCTGTAAAATAATGTACAGCATCATCACCAAATTGAACATTACCATCAACAACTTTACGGTAAGGAGTTTCAATAAAACCTAATTTGTTAATTTTAGCAAAAACACAAAGAGAAGATATCAAACCAATATTTGGACCTTCAGGAGTTTCAATTGGACATAAACGACCATAATGAGTATAATGAACATCACGAACCTCGAAACCAGCACGCTCACGAGAAAGACCACCAGGACCAAGTGCCGATAATCTTCTTTTATGAGTCATCTCTCCTAATGGATTAGTTTGATCCATAAATTGAGATAATTGATTAGTTCCGAAGAATGAATTAATAACCGAAGATAAAGTTTTAGAGTTAATAAGATCGATTGGAGTGAACACTTCATTATCACGTACATTCATACGTTCTCTGATAGTTCTTGCCATACGAGCTAAACCAACACCAAATTGATTACAAAGTTGTTCACCAACGGTTCTAACTCTACGATTACTTAAATGGTCAATATCATCAACATCAGCATTTGAATTTATTAATTGAATCAAATACTTAATAATTGCGATTATATCATCTTTAGTCAATGTTCTAACATCGCTATTTGATGTTGTTCCATATAACTTTTTATTTATTCTATAACGACCTACTTCACCTAAATCATAACGTTTATCAGAGAAGAACAATTTATCAATAACGTCACGAGCTGTAGCTTCATCTGGTGGATCAGAATTCCTAAGCTGACGATAAATGTGACTTACAGCATCTTTTTCAGTGTTGCAAGGGTCTTTTTGTAATGTATTATAAATTATAGAGAAATCTGAATTAGATAAACCTTCTTTATGAATAAAGATAGTTTTAATTCCAGATTCTAATATTAGTTCAACATGATCTTTAGTTAATACAACTTCACGTTCAACAATGATAGCATGTCTTTCAATAGACACAACTTCACCAGTTGCTTCATCAACGAAGTCTTCAACCCAAGAATTTAAAACTCTTGCCGCAATTTTACGACCAACAACTTTATTAAGAGCTGTTTTAGAAACTTTAACTTCTTCAGCTAGATCAAATATTTCAAGTATTGCTTTATCGTCTTCGAAACCTATTGCTCTTAATAGAGTTGTAACAGGTAATTTTTTCTTACGATCAATATAAGCGTACATTACATTATTAATGTCTGTTGTAAATTCTATCCAGGAACCTTTGAAAGGGATTACTCTCGCAGAATAGAGTTTAGAACCATTAGCATGTACACTTTGACCGAAGAATACACCAGGAGAACGGTGTAATTGAGACACAATAACACGCTCAGCACCATTTATAATAAATGTACCGCGTGGTGTCATATATGGTATAGTTCCAAGATATACATCTTGAATTACCGTATCAAAATCTTCGTGTTCAGGATCTGAACAATATAATTTAAGCTTTGCTTTAAGAGGAACACAATATGTCAAACCTCTATCGATTGCTTCCTCAATCGTATAACGTGGTGGATCAATCTGAAAATCTACAAATTCAAGATGGAAATTATTTCGAGTATCTGTAATTGGAAAGTTCTCTTGAAAAACTTTATATAATCCCTCAAATTTCCTTTCGTCGGGATTTGAATCTATCTTGAAAAATTCATAGAAAGACTTCAATTGTATCTCAAGGAAATCAGGATATGCAAGCTGATTCTTTGCAGATGCGAAACTAATTCTTGGTTTATTCATAATGTAAAAGGAAAAAGTTTGAACTTAAAAATAACAATAAAAGGTTTAAGCCTTAATTAAGGCTTAAACCTGAATTCTTCAGTAAAGAAGCGTCTTATTTAAGTTCAACTTCAGCTCCAGCTTCTACTAATTTAGCTTTTAAAGACTCAGCATCTTCTTTAGATACACCTTCTTTAATAGCTTTAGGAGCAGCATCTACTAGATCTTTTGCTTCTTTAAGACCTAATCCAGTTAATTCTTTTACAAGTTTCACTACGTTTAATTTAGCTGCACCTGCATTTTTAAGAATTACATCAAATGTTGATTTTTCTTCAGCAACTGCTGCACCACCCGCAGCAGGAGCTGCAACTGCTACTGCTGCAGCTGCTGGTTCGATTCCGTATTCGCTTTTAAGAACTTCGGCTAATTCATTTACTTCCTTTACAGTTAAATTAACTAACTGTTCTGCTAATGCTTTAATATCTGCCATTTTTGTATGATTTTAATTAATTGTATACTTATTTATTTTTTATCGGCTTATGAATTTGCCTTTTCTTGTAATGTTTTTACAACGCCTCCAAGAATATTTTTTCCTGAATTTAATTGACTTATAACTGTTTTCATTGGAGATTGTAATAATAGAATAACATCACCAATAAGTTCATTTTTAGATTTAAGTGATGCTAATGCGTCTAAATTAGTATCACCTACGTAAATACTTTGTTCTACGAATGCAGCTTTAATTTGAGGTTTAACCTTTCCTTTAACACTACGAATTTCTTTTATAAGTTTTGCAGGAACATTTGCAGTTTCACAAACCATTATAGCAGAATTTCCTTTTAGTGTTGAATAGATAGATTCAAATTCACCTTCTTTTAATTCTAATGCTTTCTTTAATAAAGTATTTTTTACAACAATAAGTTTAATGCCTTTTTCAAAACATTTTCTTCTTAGATTACTTGTATCTTCAGCATTTAAAGTAGCAATATCAACAACATAAAAGTGACTAGCACTATTAAGTTCATCAACTATATTAGCAACTATCGCTTTTTTATCTTCAATCGTCTTCATTTCTTGTAATTCTTAGTTATTAATATTATTGAAACGATTTAGCATCAAGTTGAATACCTGGACTCATTGTTGATGAGATATAGATACTTTTAACATATGTTCCTTTAGCTGAAGATGGTTTAAGTTTCATGATTGTACTCATGAATTCTTTCGCATTTTCAATGATTTTTTCAGGATCAAATGATAATTTACCTACAGAACTATGAACGATTCCGTATTTATCAACTTTAAAGTCAATTTTACCTGCTTTTACCTCAGTTACTGCTTTTCCAATTTCTAAGGTTACAGTTCCACTTTTAGGATTTGGCATTAAACCACGAGGGCCTAAAACTTTACCTAATGCACCAACTTTTGCCATTACTGTAGGAGTACAGATAATAACATCAATGTCTGTCCAACCGCCTTTGATTTTTTCGATATAATCGTCCAACCCAACAAATTCAGCTCCAGCAGCTTTTGCTTCAGCTTCTTTATCAGGGGTACAAAGTGCTAACACTCGTACCTTCTTTCCGGTTCCGTGAGGTAAAGTTACTACACCACGTACCATCTGATTTGGCTTCTTTGGATCTACTCCAAGTCTTACATCGAGGTCCACTGACGCATCAAATTTAGTTGTGCTGATTTCTTTCAACACTTTAGATGCTTCCTCTAAAGTATACACTTTTCCTGGTTCAATTTTACCAAGAATTGATTTTCTGTTTTTTGTAAGTCTAGCCATTATATTTATTTAAAAACTATATTACTTAGTCATATAAGCAGGAACATCACCTTCGATAGTAATACCCATACTTCTTGCTGATCCAGCAACCATTGATACTGCAGATTCAACAGTAAAACAGTTTAAGTCAGGCATTTTTGCTTTCGCAATTTCTTCTACTTGTGACCAAGTAACTTTACCTACTTTTTTTCTGTTAGGTTCTGCTGAACCTTGTTTAATTTTCGCAACTTCAATCAATTGTACTGCAACTGGAGGAGTTTTGATTATAAATGTAAAAGACTTATCAGCAAAAACAGTGATGATTACTGGTAAAACTTTTCCCATTTGATCTTGAGTTCTTGCATTGAATTGTTTGCAGAACTCCATGATATTTACCCCTTTAGAACCCAGTGCCGGACCAACTGGAGGTGAAGGATTTGCAGATCCACCTTTAATTTGGAGTTTAACATATCCGGTTATTTCTTTTGCCATAACGCGTTATTAATTATTATTGTTCTTTTTCAACCTGACTGAAATTCAACTCAACTGGTGTCTTTCTGCCAAATATTTTTACACTCACTTTTAGTTTTTTCTTCTCTTCATTAATTTCTTCAATTATACCAGAGAAACTATTAAATGGACCATCAGTTACTTTAACTAATTCTCCAATAATATAGGTAAATGTTGGTTCTTCTTCTTTTTCTGCTAGCTCATCAACTTTTCCAAGCATTCTAAAAACTTCAGTTGAACGCAAAGGCACAGGTTCACCGCCTTTTTCAGTTCCTAAGAAACCAATTACACCATTAATATTCTTTAATATGTGCGGCACTTCACCAATTAAGATTGCTTCAATCATTATATAACCAGGGAAATAACTTCTTTCCTTACTTATCTTTTTACCATTACGTAATTGATAAACTTTTTCGGTCGGAATTAAAACTCTAGTAATATACTCTTGAAGATTATATCTTATGATTTCGTGATCAATAAGTTCTTTAACCTTTTTTTCTTTACCACTTATTGCCCTAACGACATACCACTTCTTTTGCGAATCACTCATATTTGAAAGCAATTTATTCTAAGATTTTATAAACAACATCTGTCATCAAATGAGAAAATGTTGTGTCCATTACTAACAATACTATTGCAAAAATAAATGTTGTAACCAACACTAAAATCGCACTATTTTGTAATTCTTTCCAAGAAGGCCAAGATACTTTGTTTACAAGTTCATTGTAAGCTTCTTGTATATATGTTTTAAGTCCCATGATTCCTTTTCTATTTGCACGGGAGGAGAGACTCGAACTCCCGACACCTGGTTTTGGAGACCAGTGCTCTACCAAACTGAGCTACACCCGTATAAAAAGGATTGACGTTTATGTCAATCCCTTATATTATATTTATAATTATTCTAATATTTCAGTAACTTGACCAGCACCTACTGTTCTACCACCTTCACGGATAGCGAAACGTAAACCTTGGTTCAATGCTACTGGAGCTAATAATTCCACAGTAATTGTGATGTTATCACCAGGCATAACCATTTCAACACCTTCTGGTAGAATGATTTCACCTGTAACGTCTGTAGTTCTGATATAGAATTGAGGACGATATTTATTATGGAATGGAGTATGACGTCCACCTTCTTCTTTTTTCAACACATAAATTTCAGCTTTGAATTTTACGTGAGGAGTAATTGATTTAGGTTTACAAATAACCATACCTCTGCGGATATCTTTTTTATCAACACCACGAAGTAATAAACCAGCGTTGTCACCAGCTTCTCCTTGGTCTAATAATTTGCGGAACATTTCAACACCAGTACATACTGAAGCTTTGTCAGCTCCAAAACCGATAATTTGAACTTCGTCACCTGTATGGATGATACCAGATTCGATACGACCTGTTGCAACAGTACCACGACCTGTAATCGAGAATACATCTTCAACTGGCATAAGGAATGGTTTGTCAACTTCACGAGTTGGAATTGGGATCCAAGAGTCAACAGCATCCATTAATTCTTGAATTTTTGCTTCCCATTTAGCATCTCCATTTAATCCACCTAAAGCAGATCCACGAATGATTGGGGTATTTGTTCCGTCAAATTCATAGAAGTCTAATAATTCACGGATTTCCATTTCAACGATTTCAAGAATTTCTTCATCGTCAACCATGTCAACTTTATTCATAAATACAACCACTTTAGGCACGTTTACTTGACGAGCTAAAAGGATGTGTTCACGTGTTTGTGGCATAGGACCATCAGTTGCAGCAACTACAAGTATAGCACCGTCCATTTGAGCAGCACCAGTAACCATGTTTTTCACATAATCCGCGTGACCTGGACAGTCAACGTGAGCATAGTGACGATTTACTGTTTGATACTCAACATGTGATGTATTGATTGTAATACCTCTTTCTTTTTCTTCAGGAGCGTTGTCAATAGATGCAAAATCTCTTACTTCAGCAAACCCACTTTTAGCTAAATATGTAGTAATAGCAGCAGTTAAGGTAGTTTTACCGTGGTCAACGTGACCGATAGTACCAATGTTTACGTGTGGTTTCGACCTATCAAATTTTTCTTTAGCCATTATTTCTAAGTTTAATTATTATACTTTTATTTTAATTTATTACATTTTTTCTTCTTGAGCCGATGACGGGAATTGAACCCGTGACCTCTTCCTTACCAAGGAAGTGCTCTACCCCTGAGCTACATAGGCAACGGTCACTTTTGCGATTTTATCCCTACAAAATCGGACTGCAAATTTATTACTATTTAATAAATTACAAAAGAAAATCGCAATTTTTATTTTATTCTTATTTATTTTTTGCTTTTTCTATTTGCTTTTTTATTGCATCAATCGCTAAATCAATCGATTCCTCAAATGATTTAGATTCTTTTTTTGCAAAAAGTTCACTTCCTGGAATCAAAATTTTCACTTCCGCAATCTTATTTTCTATAGATTGAGAATTATCAACCTTAAAATAAACTTCAGAAGTAACAATATTATCTATAAATTGTGTCAATTTTGAAACTTTTGCAGTTGCAAAATCAACCAATTTTGTATCAGCTTTAAAGCCTACTGCGTTAACTTTTATTTCCATATTTTTATGCTTTTATTTATTAATCTCTAGGATGTGCATGTTTATAAACATTTCTTAATTTCTCGAAAGTATTGTGAGTGTAAACTTGAGTTGCAGAAAGATTAGCATGACCTAATAATTCTTTAACTGAGTTTAATTCTGCACCATTATTCAACATATGAGTTGCAAAAGTATGGCGTAATACATGAGGACTTTTTTTATCGATTGTAGTAACTTGATCCAAAGATCTATTTACAATACGATATACAAGCTTTTCATACATTTTAACACCTTTTGCTGTTAAGAACAAAAAGTCGGAACTACTAAGTAACTCCGAACGCAAGAGTAGATATAATTTTATCTCAGAATTTACGATTTCATGCAATGGCACAATACGCTCCTTCTTTCTCTTACCTGTAACCTTAACAACGCTTTTAGCAAAATCAATATCTTGAACTTTGATATTTATAAGTTCACTCAAACGTATTCCCGTAGCATAGAATAATTCAAGAATAGCTTTGTCGCGCTTTCCTTCAAAACTATCTTCAAATTTTTCACTTATTAAAAGCTCATCCATGGCTAATTCTTCAACAAACCATGGTAAAGCTTTTTTTTGTTTTAAAGGTGAAATCCTTTCAACAGGATTTTGCTTTACGTTACCTAATCTTTTAAGAAATTTAAAGAACACTCTGAGAGCTGTAATTTTTCGATTTATCGATCTAGCAGATATTTTGCTGTTAGATAAATCTACAATCCAAGATCTTACTTGTCTCTCGTTTATTGTAATAGGGTCAAAACTACCTATTGTTGATTCACAAAATTGAATAAACTGCTGTAAATCGATTTCATATGAACGAATGGTATTAAGTGAATACCTTTTTTCATACTGAAGATATTTCAGAAATTCGACCGGCCCCATACAAATGGGATTTATAGTACTTCTTCTTGTTCTTGTAAAAATTGACGATATACAGCTTTAATAATAACTTCTCTTCTTGCGATAGATGGTTTTTTAAATGCTTGTCTTGCACGTAATTCTTTTACAACTCCCGTTTTTTCGAATTTACGTTTGAATTTTTTCAAGGCTCTGTCGATGTTTTCGCCTTCTTTTACTGGCACAATAATCATGATACTATAATTAAATTAATCTATTTTAATCTTAAAATTGGGAGGCAAATTTACGTATATAGAATTATATAACCAATTTAAATCCCTCTTTTTTTACTATATTTTTGAATTTATTTTTTATCTGCTAAGAAATTATCAATAATCTTAAGCAATAATTGAGAATCTATAGGCTTTGTTAATACATCATTGAATCCAGATTGAAGTATTTTTTCTTTTTCATTTACAACAACAAAGGCTGATTGTGCGATTATTGGCACGTCTTTATTGAAAGCCCGAATCCTCGCAACAGCCTCATATCCTGATATATCCGGCATTCGTAAATCCATCAACACAATATGTGGCTGATATTGTCGACATAAATCAACAGCTTGAACTCCATTCTTGGCAAATAGAAGATTTAATCCAAATGGTTTTAATATTTCATTAAATATCGCATGATTTATTTCAAAATCATCAACAACAAGTATCTTTTTTGTACGCCATTGAGATGTATTCAAAACGTCACGTTTATTACTTTGTTCGTAAGGTATTGTAAAGAATATTGAAGAACCTTGCCCCTCCAATGACTCTACCCACATGCGTCCACCTAGTATACTAACTAAGCTTTTTGCTAGTGATAATCCTAAACCAGTTCCTTGGAAAAACTTCTCTTTCGATTCAATTTTAGTAAAAGTATTAAAAATGGCTTCATACATATCCTTTTCAAATCCAACGCCAGTATCTTTTACATAAAACTCAATTTCAGGATGTTTTGGACGAGAATCGGACAACGAACAACCTAAAATAATTTTACCTTTATTGGTATGTTTAATAGCATTATCAAACAAATTAAAGATAATTTGTTCAAGTCTAAACACATCAGTAAATGCAGTTAAATTGATAATTTTTGAATCAATAGAAGTTTCAAAAGTCAATGCTTTACCTTCTAAAGCGATTTGCTGCTCTATTGATGGGGATAATTTCAACAGCAAGCCGTTTATATCACAAACAGATTTATTGATTGAAATCTGCCCTGTTTGAACTTTCGACAATTCAATAATATTACCAATCATTTTAACGAGCAAATTACTATTCGACTTTATTTGTGCAATATTGAATCGTCGTTGTTGTTCACTCAAATCATTGGTATTAAGTTTATCTGCAAAGTCAATTATTGAGCTCATGGGCATTTTAATTTCATTGCTCATATTTGTCAAAAATGCAGTTTTCAAATTATCGGATTCATCAGCTTTACGAAGAGCTTGTTTCAATTCACGAGTACGTTGACTTACCATTTGTTCAAGGTTCGTCTTATGTATTTCAAGTTCTTTTTGTTGTTTTTCAAGAGTATTATTTTGATCGGTAATTTGTTCATTTTGAATCATAATTTTACCCGCTTGACGAACAATTTCTTCATTTCGTAATTCCAATTCTAATGTTCGTTCTTTAATCTTAACTTCTAATTCGGCTTTTGATTTTGCAATTTGAATTGTTTTATATCTTAAATATGAAAAAATTGATACCCCACTTAAAATGATAACTAATAAATAAAACCAAACAGTTTGCCAAAAAGGTGGAGTTACAATAATTTTAAGTTCACGTACATTTTCACACCATTTACCATCACTGTTGGTTGATTTTATTTTTAAGGTATATGAACCTGCAGGTAATTGAGCATAAGTGATTCTTCTATTTTTTGAATCTGTATATGTCCAATCTTTATCCAATCCTTCAAGCATATATGCAAATTGAAGTTTATTGGGATAAGCTAATTCAATAGCTATAAAGTCGAAAGATATTACACTTAAATTATATGGTATAATAATTTGATTTGTTAATGAAATATTTTTCTCTAGAATAGGCTCTCCTTTAACGATTGAACCAGCCTTAACTTCTTTATTAAAAACATAAAAGTTGGTTATTGAGATTAATGGATTAAATGTTTTTCCCTTCAAATCGTTTGGATTGAAGCAATTTACACCTTTCATTCCTCCTATAATAATTCGATTATCTGAAAGTGTCATACAGGTTTTTGGAGTACAGCTATTTGTGATTAATCCATCTGTTTCATCATATCTTTTTATTGAATTATCATCCGTTGAAATCTTACAAATACCATTATTTGTTGTAACCCATAAGTCATTATTTGCATCAAGTGCTAAACCATTAACTGCATCATTCGACAATCCATTTTTTTCAGTAATACCTTCACACAATTTCGTTGAAATTTGCATTTTTATTACTCCACTTCCCTGCGTTCCTATCCACAAATATTTATTATCTCTACTTTGGATGATACTAAAAACGATACTATTATCTATTAAAAAAGAGAATTTACCAGATTTTTTATCTAGTAAAGCTAATCCACAACCATAAGTTCCAACCCACAAACGACCTTCAGTATCTTCATAAATACACATTACAACATCCTTTTGTGCAACTTTATTTATTTGATAACGAGTAAAACTTTTATCGACATTATTGTATCGATTAAGTCCACCACCCCACGTTCCAACCCACATTACGCCTTCTTTATCTTTAAATAACGTATGAACCGCATTATTTGCTAATGAACTTGGAGAAGGATTATTTCGAACATTTGTAATTGAATTAGTGCTTTCATTTAAAAAGTCAATCCCTTCACCATCGGTACCTAGCCATAAAATCCCCAAATTATCTTTTTCGATAGATAATATAGTATTATTAGTTAAAGCAGGTGAAGTTTGAGTTGAAAAATGTTTTAATATATTTGTTTTATCATTATAGAAATATAATCCATTACCATAAGTACCGACCCATAAACCGACATTTGGCTCTTCATAAAACGAAGCAATTTTACATTTTTCGAATATTTTTTTAATTTCTGGATTCTCGGACAATTGCTTAAAACATTGTTTTTGCATGTTCAATTTACTTATCCCTTTGTCTTCAGACCCAATCCAAAGAAGACCAGAACGATCTTTCAATATAGTAAGAATTGTATTTGAACAAATCGAATTCGGATTTTGATCATCATATTTTATATATGATATTTTTCGTGTTTTCGTATTCAAATAATCAACACCACCACCACGAGTTGCAATCCATACTATAGAATCATTTTCAATATACACATTCCAGACTATATTACTGCTTAATGAATTTAAACCTTGCGAAGTGTATTTTAAATGTTCAAATTGACCTGATTTCTTATTTAAAACATTCAATCCTCCACCATAAGTACCAATCCATAATTGATTCATTTTATCCTCTTTGATACACATAACACCACCATCGGAGATTGAATTCAAATTATTTGGGTCATTCTTATAATGGATAAAAGTTTTAGTTCCTTTTATTAATTTATCCATTCCACCACCATCAGTACCAATCCATAAATCACCATTTTTATCATGATATAAACATCGAATATTATCGTTGCTTAAAGAATTTTTATCTAAATCATTATGAGTATAACGAACAAATTCTTTTGTAAAAGGATTAAATTTATTTAACCCACCATAAGTTCCTATCCATAAAACCCCGTTATCACCTTCACAAATTGCATAAACGCTATTACTACTTATACTTTTAGGATTTTTGGTATCGTTCATAAAACTTTCGAACATATCGTCGTTTTTATTATAACGCAAAAGTCCACCTGCTACAGTTCCTGCCCATAACACACCATATTTATCGACATATAATGTTTTAATTGAATTGTTTGTTAGACCATTTATTTGTTGGTCGTATGACTTATAAACGTTGAAATTATATCCATCATATCGATTTAAACCGTTTTGAGTCCCAATCCATAAATTCCCAGAGGAATCTTGAACTATTTCGTTTACAGCTGGATGCGACAATCCTTCAGTCACAGAAATATGATCAAAAATGAAATTTTTATCTTGAGCAAATAAATTTACTATATAGGTAAAAAAGATAGTTAGTAATAGAGCTTTTTTCATAATCTAAAGGTTTAATCCGTACATTTATATCGGGTTAAAATCTAAATAGCATGTGATACTATTTGATTCAAAACAGTTTATTCTAACGAGTTCATGTTTGAATAGTTTCAATAAAAAAGAATTGATTTTATATTTTAATTTTCTTAAACAATATTAAAGATTTTTTTCTGTTAATTTTACATTCTCAATTGTTAATTTTAATTAAACACAATTTGTTATGCATAAACACTTTTACAGACTGATACTGATTTTATTATTATGTATAAATGCACTTCAGAATTTCGCTCAAATTGAGCATCCAATAACATGGGGAATTAGCTACAAACAAATTGATGAAAAAACAATTGATATTAATTGTGCTGCAACAATTGAAAAACATTGGCATTTATATTCATTTGATATACCAAAGAATGGACCTGTTCCTACATCTATAGTTTTTAAACCGAATGATGGAATAAGTATTATTGGTTCAATTAAAACGAACAAAAAGCCAATTGAAAAATTCGATGCAATGTTTGACATGAAAATCCATTATTTCGAAAACAATGTTGTATTCAAACAAAGGATAAATTTAAAAAAGAACATAACTAAAGTATCGGGTTACATAGAATATATGTTATGTAATGACGAAAAATGTTTACCTCCAGATCAGGAAAAATTCAACATTAAATTGAAGGTAAATAAATCTAAAAATACTGATTCAATTAAAGCTATTCAAACGATACATCCATCAAAAATTGAAAAGAAACAAATAGTATATCCTCAACCGAAAAGTCGATCAAAATCGGGATTATGGTTAATCTTTATTGGTGGATTTTTAGGCGGATTACTTGCATTATTGACACCTTGCGTATTTCCAATGATTCCATTGACTGTTAGTTTTTTTATTAAACGAAAAAAAAATCATACGACCAATGCACTACTCTATGGACTTTCAATCATTCTTATTTATGTTGGTTTAGGATTCTTAACTACACTTTTATTTGGTCCCGATGCGATGAATGCACTATCGACCAATCCATGGTTTAACGTCATTTTATTCGGACTTTTAGTCGTTTTTGGAGCATCATTTCTTGGAGCATTTGAATTACAATTACCAACGAGTTGGGCAAATTATTTTGACCGAAAAGCCGATACAACTACAGGCTTAGTTAGTATCTTTTTTATGGCATTTACGTTAGGTATTGTTTCGTTTTCGTGCACTGGACCTATTATTGGAACTCTTTTAGTTGAGGCTGCTACTTCTGGGAGTACAATAGGACCACTTATTGGTATGTTTGGATTTTCACTAGCATTAGCATTACCGTTTACTTTTTTTGCATTTTTCCCTTCACTACTAAGCAAAATTCCTCGTTCGGGAGGTTGGTTAAATACTGTGAAAGTTGTACTAGGCTTTTTAGAATTAGCCTTTTCATTAAAATTCCTTTCAACGGCAGATTTAGCAGCACATTGGAATATTTTACCAAGAGAAACATTCCTTTCGTTATGGATAGTTCTTTTTATTTTACTTGGAGTATATTTATTGGGTGGACTTCGATTTGTACATGATAGTGATACGAAACATGTTTCGGTAACTCGCTTTTTCGTTGCATTGTTTTCACTTTCATTTGCAATGTATATGATTCCTGGTTTATGGGGCGCACCACTAAAATCGATAAGCGCATTTTCACCACCCCAACAAACACAGGATTTTGATTTATATACGAATGGAATTTCTTCGAAAAATGAAACAATAAAAACAACTAAGAAATATGGCGATTTATTTCACAGTCCCTATAATCTTAATAGCTTTTTCGATTATGAGGAAGGAATGGCTTATGCTCGTCAAGTAAAAAAGCCTGTGATTATCGATTTTACAGGACATGGTTGCGTTAATTGTCGAAAAATGGAAGTTTCTGTATGGTCAGATAAACGCGTTTTACAAATTCTTTCAAATGATTATGTATTAATTTCTCTCTATGTAGATGACAGAACCGAACTTCCAAAAGAAGAACAAAAAGAAGTAAAACTCGGGGATAAAACTATGACGATTTCAACAATCGGCAATAAATGGAGTTATTTTCAAGCATCGACATTTGGAACAAATTCGCAACCATATTATGTTTTACTTGACAATAATGGAAAAATGCTTGAAAATCCAAGTGCTTACGATTTAGATGTTGAGCATTATATATCCTTTCTTGAAAATGGACTTAGAATATTCAAAGAAAAGAATTAATAATTTGTTTTGACTGCCATATTTATAAGCGATTTTGACTTAATTTCTTCAATTAATAAACGTTGATCGAGCTGTTCATTTATTTGTAAGAATGAACCATGACCGAGTAATGCCATCGATTGAAGTGATTCAATAATTTCTTTTGTTTCTGCATAACCAACTATTGAAAGCACAATTCCACGATTTGCATTATCAGCAACCATAGCTTTCATTAGTTGTTCTGATGCTTCGTTGCCACTAAATTCGCCATCGGTAGCTAATAGTAATTGATTGTTCCCTTTTGTTACAAAATATTTTTGAGCAAACGAATATGCAGTTTCCAATCCACTAACTCCATTAGTAAAACCAGTAGGGATAAGTGTATCAATAGCAGCATTTAAGATAGTATGAAATTGTCCATTTTGTGTTTCAATGAGAACTTTTGGGCGAGTATTATACACAACAATTGAAACTCTGTCATTATCACGAAGAGCATTTATTAATACATTCATGCATTGCTTCAATTTATCAAGTCGTTTATTGCTTTGCATCGACTTCGAAATATCAATTAAAAAAACAATATTATTTGAACGATATTTATCTTTAGGTAGCTCAATTTGTTCTGTTGAACCATTATTTACAATAGGCTTTGGTTCATCTACAGATTGTTTAATCGGATCCTTTTTTACAATTGGAATAGGTGTAGAATTTTGTTGAACGACTGTAGTTGATTGAGAAATAGGTTGAGATTTAATTACTGTAGTTACAACTTTCGATTTTGCCATTTCAAAAAACAATATTGGAGCAGTTTTGGGAATATTCTGTGATATAATTAGTGGTTTGTAACCATTGGCTTTTATAGAAATATCGTACATCCCAATCGGCAATTCCACAATCTTTTTACCCTCTTTATCGGCAACAAAAGGAATATTTTTACCGTTTGTGTAACAAAAGAAAGTACAATTAGCGTCTTTAATCGGTTCCTTCGTAAGTGAATCAATAATACAAACTTTTCGAATAGTCCAATTCTTAGCATCAGGATAACAACTTATAACCGAGACATTATTTCCTGAAACAGTCAGTTTATATGACTCCATAGAAATATTGAAATTAACTTCAATGTTTTTAGAAAACTTTCCCACTGTATTTGACTCATATTTCACATAAACGATTCCAGTATCATGAGGAGCGATATATGTATGTGCATACGAAACCTTAACTTCATAATCAGAATGTGTATTAAGAATTGTTAGAGGTTTTGTACTCAAATTTACAAATCGGAATGCTGTTGGAGGAAATTGAGTACTAATCATATCTCCCCAATTAAATGTAGTGCTTAAGAACATTATATTAGGACTTTGAGACATAGCTTTTATTGCAACAAAGACAATTAAAAACAAAAATATTTTTTTCATACTATTTATTTATATTTCAAAAGTAATCAATTCACAAAAAGAAAAATACATTCACTCAAATCCTTTATAAATTTTTATATATTTGCTA
>Ga0302288_1000520_pt1 | contig 30601 bp, 19 predicted proteins | sample III_Fen_N1_1_FD_194549 | JGI IMG/M metagenome (GOLD analysis project Ga0302288, IMG submission 194549) | Peat permafrost microbial communities from Stordalen Mire near Abisko, Sweden - III_Fen_N1_1 | ecosystem: Environmental > Terrestrial > Soil > Wetlands > Permafrost | place: Sweden: Abisko...
TAAATAATAATGAATATGCTCCTGTGTGTTTTTTCCTGTTTCGCTCTTAAGCAAGTCGCTAAAATAATTAGGCGAAAGATTCATTGTTTCGGCACAATATTTAACCGTTGGAATACCATTTTTCTCTAGTTCGGCAGAATTGAAATAATGGGTAATAAATTCATCAAACCGAACAATTACATCTTTATTCTGATTGGTTCTGGTAATAAACTGACGACCATAAAAACGTTTGCAATAGTTAAGCAACAACTCAATATTCGAGATTATTAGTTCGTGTGAGTAATGATCGATATTGGTATTATATTCATTCTCCATTTGTTTTAAAATGGATAGTAAGGTTTGTTTTTCCTGTTCCGAAAGATGTAAGGCTTCGTTCTCTGCATACGAGAAAAAAGAATACTCATGGATTTTTTTACCTAAAGCCGAATTTCGTATTAATTCGGGATGAAAATATAAGCCCCAACCTTCGGTGCTGTTTGCTTCTTTTTGTCGATCGAAGGTAATTATCTGCTCGGGAGCTGTACAATGCAAAGTGCCTTCTTGATGGTCAAATGCTTGTTTCCCGTACACAAAATTGCAATGATTTTTAAAATTAACAGAATAAAAACTACAGCTAAAACTACCCGATTCTGGTCCATTCGATACATCAACTTTTGAGTAGTCAATAACAGTAACTAATGGATGTTTGGGTTTCTCAAAACCAGCTATTGCGTGTAGTTCACTTATTGTTTGAACTTTGTATACTATACTTTTCATCTATACATTTTTACATTTACAAAGTAAAGCTAGTTTTGAGGATATGTTGATAGTCAAATTACTGCTTCTTGTATCCAAATTACAGATTATAGGGAATATTTTAAAAATTCAATTTCAATAGTCTGTTATATTAGTTTATTTCAAAAAATCCTGCAATTTCGTTTTAACTATTTCCAAATCAGACATAATATTCCTTACGATTTTGTTATTACTATCGCAAGTAAAGTCAGAATATGCAATGTTAATTAGTGTTATACCATTTTGTGGTAATACTTCGGCACGTCGCTCATCATATATTTTACGTTGTTCGCCACGGCTAATTCCATTTACGGTTTGCATATTTGGTTTCTCATTATAGTCATTGGCTTCGGTATATTCAATAACCAAATTTAGGCAGTCATAATATGCATCAACAGGTAATTGTGTTCTTGTTAGTCCATCTTTATGTAAATCACCAAGGAGGAAATGGAATCGTTTTTGACGTTCGGCTTTTTCAAATAACAAAGTATCACATAAATCTATGACATAAGCTTCGTCGCTTTCCATACGTTTTTTTAGAGCTATCTCTTTTTTCGTTGGAACATTTTCTTTTTCAGCTATAATTTGTGGAATAACAGCTACCGATGGAATAAAATACCAGTTTGTCATCTTCTCAATTCGTTCGGCATACACATAAGGAATACATTTCAAATTCAATTCTCTGTCTAAATCTCTTAAAAAGTTGCGAATGGGTAAGCCATGTTTTTCGTCTTTTTTAAAGATGCCAGCATCAATAAAATTGGGCATTAAGTCTTTCGCTTTTACCTTACTTATTGTTGTATTTTGCTCAAAATAAGCTTGTATAACAGTATTTATTTTGTCAATTGTAGTTTGATCTGCCATTATTATGAATTTTTAAATTAAATGCACCGAATTCCATTTCTGATCATAAGTTCACTAGTGGTAAATATAGTTTGTTCATTTGGAAAATCATGTATTGCTACAATAATTTATCCTTGGAAAAAGAAGTTTCAAATAACTTTTTAAGTATTTATTCTGGTATTATAAATGTAAAGTATACAATTATCAATATTTATGACTAATTAACCTATTAATATTGTTTGCATTACGCAATTATTAAACTTTCTATTAAAAAATAATAGTAAATGATGGCATTTTAATGAAAATGGTTATATATTTGCAGCTGGGTAAGTCTTATACGACCAGCTCCTAATGAATCCCCCCAGGTCAGGAATGAAGCAAGGGTAGTTGGTTGTAGCGGTGCGATATAAGTAGCTTACCCTTTTTTTATTGACTTAAGTCTCGTTAGACATGCTTGTAAAGATTTATAACGAAAATCCCAACGAAAGAGAAATCGCAAAAGTTGTTGAGATACTCAAAAAAGGAGGCGTTATTATTTATCCAACCGACACTGTTTATGGTCTTGGTTGCGATATCTTCAATCAAAAAGCCGTTGAACGCCTAGCACAAATAAAAGGTGTTCGTTTAGAAAAAGCCAACTTTTCTTTTTGTTGTTACGATTTAAGTCATATTTCCGACTTTGCAAAGCCTATCAATAATAGTACCTATAAGTTGATGAAACAAAACCTTCCTGGCCCTTTTACTTTTATTGTAGAGGCCAATAGTAATGTTCCAAAACTATTTAAAAGCAAAAAAAAGACAGTAGGTATTCGTGTACCCGATAATAATATTTGTCGTGAACTTGTAAAAGAATTAGGCAATCCTATTGTTACAACATCAATCAAGGACGACGATAAAATAAAAGAATATACAACCGATCCCGAAGAAATTCACGAAAGATACGGCAAACTCGTTGATCTTGTGATTGATGGAGGTCCTAGCTTAAATGTTCCTTCAACGATCATCAGTTGCCTTGGAAACGAATTTGAAATTATTCGTCAAGGAATTGGAATCGTAGATTTATAAAGAATTTTACAACTTATTGTAATTAGCTCCGTATAGATTGTTCAATTTAAACATCTATGCGTATGAAATCTAGGAATTTACTATTGCTTACTTGTACCTTTGTTTTCAACATTGTAGTAGCACAGAAACCGTTATCAGATAATGTTTTTACTTCTATTGATGACGCACAGAAAGATCCAGAAATCGTTCAAATGGTTGATTTTCATAGTCTATCATTATCCGAACTGAATCAGACATTCAAATACAAAAACCTTCTTTCGATTGATTTAAGTATGAATCAATTCACCACATTTCCCGAACAATTATTCTTTTCACCCAAACTTACTACAATCAGTTTTGGTGGAAATCAATTAGAAATTCTTCCCAAAAGAATAAACGAATTTACATTTCTCGAACATTTAAATCTAGAAAACAACAATATTACAACCTTACCTGATGAAATAGGAAGTTTAAAAAATCTACAACAAATATCATTATACAAAAACCAATTGACTGAACTTCCCGAAACCTTTGGTCAATTACTTAATCTTAAACAATTAGACTTAGGTAGAAATACCTTAAAATCCTTCCCTAAAAATTTCGATAAACTTGTTCAACTTGAAGAATTAAACATAACCGAAAATGAATTTGATAGTTTACCACGCGAAATAGGTGCTTTACAAAACCTAAAAATTATCGTTGCAGAGAAAAACCAAATAGTTAGTATTTCAAATGAAATAGGGAACCTTAATCAACTGTTAAGCTTATATTTAGGCGGAAATCTTTTAACTGAAATACCTAATAGTATTTCTAATATTATAAGCCTTCAAGAATTAAATGTTACAGGAAACAGATTATCTAAAATTCCAGCAGATTTAAAAAATCTAGTCAATTTAGCAATGCTTTCGTGTAGCAAAAATGAACTAATTACGTTTCCTATTGAAATATGCAATATTGCAACGCTTAACCACCTCGAAATAAATCAAAATAAAATACAAACTATCCCTTCTCAAATAAGTGAAATGAAGGCAATTGAATATCTTCAATTAGATGATAATTTATTACAAACTCTACCAACTGAATTTGGTCAATTACGAACACTTAAATATGTATATCTAGCAAATAATAAATTAGCTGAATTTCCAATTGCATTGACTAATTTAAGTGAATTAAAACAATTATATCTCGATCAAAATCAAATAATAACACTACCTATTGAAATCAAAAATTTAAGTCGACTTCAATTACTCCATTTAAATAAAAACAAAATAGAATTTATTCCACGTGAAATTTCGGCTATGACAGGTCTAAAGACTTTAACATTGGCTAATAATCTTATTACAACTTTACCTCAAGAATTTGGTGCTTTAATCGGGCTAAAAATGCTTGATTTAGAATCGAATCAAATTAAAGAATTTCCTGTAATTATAACAAAACTACCCAATTTAAGAATTCTTAATCTTGGACACAATCAGTTAACAAATATTCCATCTGATATATTATTATTGCAAAATATTGAGGAGTTATATCTTGGATGGAATCAATTGACAACATTACCAACAGAATTAAACAATCTGAAAAAATTAAAAGTCATCAATCTTGAAGGAAATACCATTTCTGATGATGAAAAAACAAGAATCAAAACCTTACTTCCCGATGTACAAATAAACTTTTAAAGTTTAGAATTAATAAAAAAGCCCGATGTGTTTTGCTTTAAAATACATCGGGCTTTTTACATTTATAATAATATCTATTTCTGTAATTGAGAACTAGTACTTGTATATTCCATTAGTTCAATTAAATTACCGTCAGCATCTGATATCCATGCTTGACGCGAATTATCTTTACCAACTGAAATAACAGAAATTTCCCATTTTTTTTCTTCTATTTGTTTTTTGAATTCTTCCAAACCAACAACTTCTAAACAAAAATGACGGAAATGTGTACCATGGTTTAATGCAATATTATCACCTCCCCATTCTGCATTTGCCATTACTTTGTCGAATAGCTCTATGAATGTACCATTTCCACAATCAAAATAATATCCAAAATCGATACCTGCTTGATTTTTAAGGGTAAACTTTACTTTTAAACCTAACACTTCTTCGTAGAAATAACGCATTCCACTAACATTATCCGAAAAAAAACAGTTGTGAGCTAATTGTCTAATCATTTTAATATCAATTTAAATTATTTTCAAAAATAAAGATTATAAATTGATGAATAGACCGAATAATTGTTCAAACAATTACATATTTTTAATATATTTGATTCAAGAAGATAGCAAAGTAAAGGGTTGAAAATAAAACGGTACAACATGATAGAAAAATCCGATGATGTTAATAAGCAAATAACTGAAATCTTACAATCAACTCTTGAAGGGTTTTGGATAGTTAATCAATTTGCTGAAATTATTGAAGTAAATGATACCTATTTAAAAATGATAGGTTATTATAGAGACGAATTTAAGAATATTAAAATATTTGATGTTGAAGCTATTGAAGATCCAGATGCTACGGGTAAACATATAGAGAAAATAATTCGCGAAGGAAACGATATTTTTGAAACCAGACACCGATGCAAAGACGGTTCAATTATAATAGTTGAAATAAGTGTATCGTATTTACAAAAAAATGGTGGTGAATTCTTTTGCTTTATAAAAGACATCACACAACAAAAAAGAACAGAAGCTTTGCTAAATGCAAGAATTAACCTTTCAAATCTTGCACAAACATCCGATTTAGATACTTTAATTCGAAGTGCACTTGATATTGCTGAAGATATAACTGAAAGTTCGATTGGCTTTTTCCATTTTGTAAATCCCGATCAAGAATCATTGAAATTACAAACGTGGTCGACAAACACAATAGCCAAAATGTGTACAGCCGAAGGAAAAGGACAGCATTATCCAATAAGTCATGCTGGAATATGGGTCGATTGCGTAAGAACCAAAACAGCTGTTATTCATAACGATTATGCATCAATGCCTAATAAAAAGGGAATACCGCAAGGTCATGCACCAATAATTAGAGAATTAACAGTTCCTATATTAAAAAACGATTCAATTATAGCCATAATAGGAGTAGGGAATAAAAAAACAATTTATGTTCAAGACGATATCGATGCAGTTTTAATACTTTCATCAATGGCAATTGATTTGGTTGAGCGTAAAAAAATGGAAGACGAATTATTAAAATCTAATAAAGAACTTGAAGAACGAATAACAGAAAGAACAGAATCGTTAAAACTAGCAAATATTGAATTACAAAACTCCTTTAATAAATTACAGTCATTAGCAGAATTAAATCAGATTATTATATCAAATTCTCCATTAGGTAAAATAGTATATAAAATTAGTGATGGTAAATGCATCGTTGTTAATGATGCAGCTTTGTCTATGCTAAATACCAATAAAACATCAATACTTGAAAAGACTTTGTTTACTTTTAAATTATGGAAACAAACTGATTTTAAAAATTTTATTTCTGAAGTATTAAATAAAAGAACAGATCTAAAACAAAAAATAACAATTGAACTAGATAATAAGCAGAAGCAATTTGAAATAAGTTTTACAATATTTACTTGGAATCAAGAGTCCCATATTTTACTCTGTTTTGAAGATATTACATTTCGAATGCAAATGAATACAATACTTATGGAAAGCGAAGAAAAATTTCGCATAGCATTTCAAAATGCTCCATATGGAATGAGTATTACGAATCCAGAGGGTAAATATATTGCAGTCAACCCTCAATTATGTAACATGTTTGGATATACCGAAGATGAGTTAATGTCGGGTGATATATCAATTGTTACACATCCTGATGACATAGAATTAAGTAAAGAATGGATAAAGAAAAAAGTTAATGGACAGCTATGTGAAACAGAATTAGAAAAGCGATATATTCATAAAAATGGTTCAATTGTTTGGGGATTGGTTCGGGCTGAATGGATAAAATCATCAGAAGGTTATCCTTTGATGTCGATTGTTCATATTGCTGATATTACTGAACGGAAAAAAATTATTATTGAATTACAAGAAAGTGAAGAGAAATTTAGATCATTATTTGAAAATATTACCGAAGGTGTAGCACTTCATGAAATGGTGTATGATGCACATGGTAAAGCAATTGATTATCGATTAATTGATGTTAATTCAGCTTATACAGATCATACTGGATTACATCTAGAGTCGGCTAAAAATAAATTGGCAACAGAAGTATATGGCACTACTGAACCACCTTATTTTACAGAATTTAGTTTAGTAGCAGAAAATCGTAACCCTATAAAATTTGAGACTTATTTTCCTCCTATGGAAAAATACTTTACCATTTCGGTAGTTTCTCCAAAGAAAGGACAGTTTGCCACCGTTTTTGAAGATATTACAGCAAATAAAAAGCGAGAACAAGAAATCATACAGAAAAATGAAGAATTAACTCGATTCATCTATACTGTTTCTCACGACTTGAAAAGCCCATTAGTAACGATTAAAGCTTTCACATCATATTTACAGGAAGATCTGTTTAAAAATGATACTGAAGCTCAAAATACGGATATTAGATACATACAAAATGCTGCGGATAAAATGGGCCGTTTGCTCGAAGAACTCCTTGAATTATCACGCGTTGGACGAAAAGAAAATGCAAAAACAGAAGTTTCTTTAGCTGATTTAGCTCAAGAAGCAATTGATTTAGTTGCAGGAAGAATTATTGAAGCTAAAATTGACGTTACCATAAATAATCCTGATGTTATGATTTATGGTGATAGTCGAAGAATTGTTCAAATGTATCAAAATTTAATTGATAACTCAGCAAAATACATCGGTAATCCAGAGAACCCAAGAATTGAAATTGGTGCGATTAAACCACAGACAAAAAACGATGAAGTTGTTCTGTATGTGAAAGATAATGGATCGGGAATCGATCAAAGATATCATCATAAAGTGTTTGGTCTTTTTGAGAAAATTGATACAACAAAAGATGGTACTGGAATCGGTTTAGCACTTGTAAAAAGAATTGTTGAAGTCCATAATGGGAAAATATGGTTCAAATCAGATGGAGAAGGTAAAGGAACTATATTTTATTTTACATTTGAAAGAACAAAATGGAACAATTAGCAGTATAAGATTAATAAAGTAATAAATAGAATATAAAATGAAAGTTGAAGGTGAACCATTAATTGTTCTTTATGTTGAAGATGATCCAGCGCATGCTGAAATTTCAAAACGAAATTTTAAATCAAGCCGGATTATCAATAAGCTAATTCATGTAGATGATGGACAAAAGGCTTTGGATTATTTATTTCATCAAGGTGAATATTCTGATATTTTAAAAAATCCTCGTCCACATATCGTATTATTGGATTTGCGTTTACCTAAAGTTGATGGATTAGAAGTGTTACAACGAGTTCGTACTAATCCCGAATTAAAAACAATTCCAATTGTTATACTTACAACTTCGGGAGCAGATAAAGATATTGAACTTGCTTATAATTTTAATGTGAATTCGTATTTGGTAAAACCATTAGATTTTGATAAATTTTCGAAACTACTCGAAAGTTTTGGATTTTATTGGCTAGCTTGGAATCAATACCCTAAATGAAAATATAGAAGATGTTAACAGAAGGTTTAACAATTGTAGTATTAGAAGATGAACTCGCTCATGCTGAGGCAATAAAGCGAAATCTTATTAAACAAAAATATGTTGTAAAAATTGCATTTTCGATTGCGGAATATAATTCAATTATTAAAATAGTAACTCCTGATATGGTGTTTACCGATTTGAATTTACCCGATGGGAAAGCATTTTCAATATTAGAATCGGACAGCGAAAAACAAAAATTCCCAATTGTTGTAATGACATCATTTGGAGATGAAATTTCTGCTGTTCAAGCTATTAAATCAGGAGCTATTGACTATATTGTAAAATCAGATTCTACATTTTCAGAGATGCATAGAATTGCTGAACGTACAATTCGTGAATGGCAAAATACAATCAAAACAAAACAAGTAGAAAAGAAACTCCACGAAAGTGAAAACCGTTATCGTTTATTAGCTGAAAATACAAACGATACTGTTTTATTATTCGATATCGATTTATCAATTTTATATACTAGTCCTTCTGTTTATAAAGTACGTGGTTATACTTTTGACGAATCAAATAATATTCCACTTCAATTCCAAATGACAAATGAATCGTATATACGATTTAAAAAGTTTATTGACGATCATTTTAATCATGAAATTATATACTATGATGGAATGTCGCGAAATTACACTCTTGAATTGGAAATGTGTAAAAAGAATGGTTCTACTTATTGGAGTGAAACGGTTATAACTATTATTGTTGATGAATTTGGAAAACCATTTAATATGTTATTAAGTGGTAGAAATATAAATGAACGTAAACTTGCCGAAATCCAACTACAAAAGCAAAATGCAGAACTGAAGGTTGCAATAGAAAAAGCAGAAGAGAGTGATCGTTTAAAATCAGCTTTTCTAGCTAATGTTTCGCACGAAATTCGAACTCCTATGAATGGAATTTTAGGTTTTACCGATTTCTTACGTAATCCTAATTTAACAATTGAAACAAAAAACAATTATATTGATATAATCAATTCATGTAGTAAGCAATTACTTTCTATTATTACTGATATTATTGAAGTTTCGAAAATAGAAACCAATCAAATTAAAATTGTAAAAAATCAAACGAATGTCAATACTCTTTTAAACATTGTTTATTCAAATTTAAAAATTACAATTCCAAAACAAAAAAATGTTGTATTGGAACTTAAGAATAAACTCTCAGAAGCAGATACATTAATCAATACAGATGAAACTAAACTTCAACAAATTCTTTCAAATTTAGTTGATAATGCACTTAAATTTACCGATTCAGGACTTGTAGAATTTGGTTGCTCAAAAACTGCAGATAATTTTATTGAATTTTATATTAAAGATTCTGGCATTGGAATTGAAAAAGATTCGCAACAAATAATTTTCGATAGGTTTAGACGAATAGAACTTCCTTCAAACGAATCGAGAGGTGGTACTGGTTTAGGTTTAGCAATTTGTAAATCGTATGTTGAATTTTTAGGAGGCAAAATTTGGTTAGAATCAGAAGTAGGAAAGGGTTCAACATTCTATTTTACAATTCCAAGTGATAATGTTGGAAATCCAATTGCTGTTTCTGTACCTACCATGATAAAAAAATCAACAGTAGGTTTTGAAAACAAACAAATTTTAGTTGCAGAAGATGACGATGTTAACTTCCTATATCTACAAGAAATTTTATCGAAAACTGCAGCTATATTTATTCGTGCTAAAAACGGTAAACAAGCTGTAGATTTAATTAATTCAAACCCAGATATCGATTTAGTTTTAATGGATATAAAAATGCCATTAATGAGTGGATTGGAAGCAACGGTTGAAATACGTAAAGTGAATAAAACGGTTCCTATAATTGCTCAAACAGCATATGCTTTTGAAGAAGAAAAGCAACATGCATTAAAATTGGGTTGTAACGATTATATTTCTAAACCTATTAAACGCGACATGTTGATTTCTCTAATAGAGAAATATTTTGCAATGTAAATATTTTATAACTAAAACGATATAAAAAGAAAAACCCAGACATCAAGTTCTGGGTTTTTCTTTTTATATAATGTACAAGATAAATAATTCTATTCCGCGAATTATACTTTAGGTTGTAATTTACTTTTTTGGTACAATCGGAACAATTGCAGAAACAGTATCTGCACTATATGCAGAGAAATAACCTAATGCATCGTTATTGAAATTTGTACGAGGGTTTTCTGGTACTGAAAACGATCCTCCAGCCGATTGCATAGTTGTCCATAAAGAAGTAAAATAATCGTATGTTGCTTTATCTACAGACATAAGTTCTACTCTAATTCTTTCTTTTCCATAGCATTTTGCTGTTAATGCTATCTCAATTGTTTTATTTGCTTGATAGAATTGATCATCGAAAATAGCTTCACTTTGACCATTATTGTCAACAATTAACTTATCATTATTGTACAATAGAATTCGGTAATAATTGTGTCCAACTGGATCTTTCATATATGTAGATACAACAAATACAGTTGAACTATCACCTTTATCATTTGGCCCATGAGACATTGCCATCATACCTTCAGCTTTTTTAATTCGAATACTGTCGATTTTAACTAAAGCTGGCATAGATGATGTTGCTTCATAAAGCTTTCCTTCAGACTGAACTTCAATTTTGTATGTTTTATTCCTATTTTCTGGCGATAATTTAGCCGAATATATTCCTTTTGAATTGTTTTGCAATACAATTGTAGTATCACCAATTTTTAAAGATATAACTGCATTGTCAATTGTTTTACCAGTATCGGTTCCAAAGTACGACGAACTTTTACAAACAGAAACATTTATGCTATCTGATATTGACGAGTAATTAGCTTCAATTACCGTTTTTATATCACTTGATTTTAGTTTTATGTTTATTTCTCTTTGGCAAGAACTCATTGCCAAAAGTGCTGAAAATAATATGATAATCTTTTTCATAAGGATATTATATAATATTTTAAAACTCGAATGTGTATGAAATTGCAGGAATTGGAACTGGGAACAAATACGTTGCCATAGCCTTTTTCTTTCTTGGATCGTTTTTGTCTTCTTCAAATTGAATCATATATGGATTCTTTTTTGCATAGGCATTATATACCGAAATATTTAAAATATGCTTACGTCCCTTAGCTGTTTCGCGAGTATAGTTGTAACCAATATCAAGACGATGATAGTCGGGAAGTCGGTTTGCATTTCGACCAGAATATGATTCTACATAATGTCCACCTACCTGATATATTCCAGTTGGCCAAGTTATAGCATCGCCAGTATAATATACCCAAGCTCCTGAAATCGACATTGTTTTACTTAATTGATATACTGCTACAATAGATACATCATGTGTACGATCTTGTTTTGCATTAAACCAATTTCCACCATTTATTTCATCAAATTTCTTTTGTGTTTTTGAAATAGTATAACCGATCCAGCCCGTTAATTTTCCCGATTTTTTGCGTATTTGGAATTCTGCACCATACGATCGGCCAATTCCATATAACAAACTATTTTCAACATATTCATTCATCAATACTTGAGTACCACTTACATAATCAACTTGATTATACATTTTTTTGTAATAGAGTTCAACTGATGTTTCGAACATATTATCTTGTATATTTCTGAAATAACCTAATGATGCTTGATTTGCATATTCTGGTTTTACTCTATCGGTGCTTGGTACCCAATAATCAAATGGTGTTCCTACAGTCGAATTTTGTAATAAGTGCATGTATTGGTAGGTACGAGAAAACGAAGCTTTCATTGAGCTAAATTCGTCTAATTTATATGTTGAAGAAAGACGTGGTTCGAATCCAAAATACGATTTTACTACTTCATGATCTTTGTAAACATTTGTATCGACAACGATTCCACTTGCATTATAAACATATGAATTAAATGGTCCTGCCAAAGTGAAATTTGAAACTCTTATACCATAATTAACTTTTAATCTATCATTTAATGTTTGATCGTTTGCAATGTATATAGCAGACTCTAAAGCATATTTATTACTAAGTTTAAAGTTTGATATCGATGCCGATTTTGAATCAACTTCACCAGGATTGAACTTATGATATATACTTGAAATACCAAATGTAATATTGTTATTTGAGTTTAAATAATATTGAAAATCTTCTTTTATACTATAATCGCGAATGCTACTTTTCATTGTTATTAATGTATCACCACCATTAAAATTAAAACCTACATTGTAATTATATTTACTATATAAAACAGTACTGTTTAGGAATAATTTATCGTTAAATAAGTGATTCCAACGCATAGATGTAGTAGTATTTCCCCAATCGATAGCCATTATCTTTTTTAAGCTAAGTATATCTTTTCCGAAATAACCAGATAGAAAGATGCGATTCTTTTCATTAATTTTATAGTTTGTCTTTACATTTAAATCATAAAAATAAAGTTTTGCTCCTTTAAAAACGCTATCTTTTGCAAAGGGAATAAACAATGCATCGAAATAGGTGCGACGTGCCGATACCATAAATGACGATTTATCTTTTATAATAGGTCCTTCAACTTCAAGTTTTGCAGCAATAGTTCCAATAGATGCAACTCCATGATATTCTTTCATGTTTCCTTCTTTCATCTTTATGTCCAATACTGCCGAAAGACGTCCACCATAATCGGCAGGCATGTTTCCTTTATATAATTTAACATCTTTAATTGCTTCGGTATTGAAAACCGAAAGAAATCCAAAAACATGCGATGCATTATAAACTGGAGCTTCGTCAAGAATAATAAGGTTCTGATCGGTGCTTCCTCCACGAACATAAAAACCACTATTACCTTCGCCAGCAGCTTTTACACCCGGAGTTAATTGTAATGTTTTTATAATATCCTTTTCACCAAATAATACAGGTAACGATTTTACTTCACGCATGTCGAGTTTAGTGGTACTCATTTCGGTTGATGTTACATTTTTATTTGCAGCCTCTCTACTTACCACAACCTCTTGTATATCGGTAGTTGAAGGTGCGAGTTCAAGACTATAGGTAGTGTTCTTTGTTAGTGTCATTTTTTCTTTTTGACTCACAAAACCAACGTACGAAAATGATACAGTATAAGTTCCTGGTGCAACAGTTAGTGAATAAAATCCATAAACATTTGTACTAACTCCAGTATGTAATTCGTCGATCGAAACAGTTGCTCCAATAAGTTCTTCACCTGTGTTTTTGTCTTTAATGTAACCGCTTATTGTTACTTTTTGTGCAAATAAACTGCCACATAAAAGTACTAATAGAAATGTCTGTAATATTCTTTTCATTTTGAGTGTTTTTTAATGTTAGGCAAATGTACTCAATAGCTTTTAAGGATTTTCATTAAAAATCGGTGAATAGCTTTTTTTAATAGGTAAAAATATTTTTGATAAAATGGGCAATCTCATTTACTATAAGAATTTGAACACGGATAAACCAGATTTTAGAAACGCTGATTATCACTATTAAATACATCAATCAGTTTTAACTGCGTTTGTAAATCCGTTTAATCTGTGTCATTCACTTATAATTTATAATCGCTTTTTGAATGAAAATTGAGTGTCATTTGTATCATTTACCTAGTATTATTTCAAGTACTAATATTGTATAATTGAATAAAAATAGTGTCATTTGCATAAAGTAATAATGTTAGAATGTTCAATATTCAAAAGCATTATTTCGCTCAAAATAGTCTTATTTATTATATCAAATTTATGAAGCAAATATCATTACTCTCTCTCATTTTAGTATGCATTAATCTTTCATTGTTCAGCCAAACACCAGTTGAACGTAACGGTCAGGTATATATTAAAGGTACAAAAATGTTCAATGCTAAAGGTGAACCTACGCAATTAAAAGGTCTTGCATCGCATGGTTTACAATGGTACGACAACTGCTACACCAAGGAATCGCTTAAAGCTATTCGCGACGATTGGAAGGCCGACATGTTTCGCATAACCGTATATGTAAACGAAGATGGTTACAACACAGATACAGCAAAATATATCAAACGTATCGACCAAATCATTAGTTGGTGCGAGGAATTAGGATTATATTATATGGTAGACTGGCATGTACTTTCGCCTGGTGATCCTTTAGATCCGACTTATTCACGTTCGATGGCATTTTTTAGCTACATGGCTAAGAAACATGGCAAAAGTCCAAACATTATATTCGAATTGTGCAACGAACCTAATCCCAATGTGGAAAAAGGTGGTCCCGATTGGAATCGAATAAAATCGTATGCTGAACCTATAATTGCCGAAATTCGCAAATACTCAAAAAACATATGTGTAGTAGGGACTCCACAATGGAGTCAAATGCCAAGTGATGTTGTTGGTCACGCAATAAAAGCCGAAAACGTAATGTATTCATTCCATTTTTATGCAGCATCGCATAGTAATTTAAAAATCAATTTGACGTCGGTTTACAACAAAATTCCAATGTTTATAACAGAGTGGGGAATTGGCTCGGCACAGGAATTAGAAAATGTAGTCGATACCGTTGAAGCATACGATTGGTTAAGCATGTTTAAACGCAATAAAGTAACGTGGAGCTATTGGAGTTATAGCGATAAAGGTAATACAGCATCGTTGCTCGAAGCCAATGCTTGTGCCGAAAAAGCTTGGACAAAAACAAATCCTGCGGGTGCATTTATGCGGAATTATTTGGTTGGCGAAGCTAAAATGGATGCCGAAAAAACATTTAACATCTTCAAGTCGGAAACCGATAAAGATGGTAAATTGATTAAACTAACATTTGCCACAAAACTAAAATCGGTTTCGGCCGATAACCTCCAAAAGTTTTCTGTTACTATTAATGGAAAACCAGTTGCCATTTCGTCGTTTGCCATTTCGAGCGATTCAGCTACGCTTAATGTAAGTGTTGCACAAGCAATTCTTATTGGCGATAAAGTAAGTTTCTCGTACCAAAAAGGCTCGATAAAGTCGGTTGAAAATTATAGTTTAATGGATTATAAAAATCTACCAATCTTAAACACCGTACCACCTCCAGGGTTATTTGGCATTGAAGAAACATTTGACAATAACCCCTTGTTGAACAATTGGTACAATACCGAAACAAAATTATTTACCTATACCATAGCCGATAAAGCCTTGAAAGTATCGGCAAATTACACCGAAACAGGATGGTTGCCCTTTTCATATCACGTGCCAAACGTAAGCATGTTGCATACGCCTACAGTAACATTACGTATGAAGTCGGATGTAGATTTCCTTTTACGAATAGACGTTGCCGACGAAACCGATAAACGTACAAACATGAACGATTTAACAATTCCTATCAAAGCGAGCGACAAATACGAAACATATACCTTCGATTTTACCGGTAAATTTTTCCAAATGTATCCGAATTTCCAAAAGGTAGATCAATCGAAAATTAAGATTATCTATTTTTATGCAAATCCAGGTAAATCGTTTTCTGGGAATATTTATATCGACGATTTGATTGTAGGAAAGAAATTATAAACAGCCTTTTGCTAAATGATTTAAAAAGCGATGCCCATTGGGTGTCGCTTTTTTTATATACTAGTTTCAAATAAAAATATTATTTACACAGAGGTAAATTTGAATCTATTAAATAATTTATTAAAAAGGTAATTCTCTATCTTTTTTAGATGTTATTTGAGAAGTCACAGAGGGCACGGAGGGAAAAAATCGCATTGCGATTTAAAAAGCTCTGTGTAACTCTGTGTTAACTCCTTTTCTATTCAAAAATAAAACAAATTTCGTTGAAATAAATCTCTGTGTAATTTAACCGTCCTAAAAAGTAACTTTCCCAGCACAAGCAATTCCATCGAGAGCCGATGAAGTAATGCCACCAGCATAACCAGCCCCCTCACCACAAGGGTAAAGATTAGATATTTCAATATGGTTTAATGTCTCTGCATTACGAGGAATACGAACTGGCGACGAGGTTCTCGATTCAACGCCAACAATTACTGCTTCATTCGTCAAAAAACTTTTCATCGACTTACCAAACTGACTAAAACCTTGTTGTAGTCTTAAACCAATATTCTCGGGCAACCATTTATGGAGTGGAGAAGAACAAAGTCCTGGAATATACGACGAATTGGGTAATGTTTGAGACTGTTTATTTTGAATAAAATCGACCAAACGTTGTGCAGGAGCTTGCATATTGCCCAAACTGTTTTGCCACGATAAATGCTCGAGCTGTTTTTGCATTTCGAGCCCTGCCAATGGGTTTTGAGGCATAAACTGTTCGATATCCGATGCTGATATTTCAACCGCAATTCCCGCATTTGAGAATGGTGAATTCCGCATCGAGTTCGACATACCATTAACCACCAATTCCTCATTTCCTGTCGATGCAGGAACAATAATTCCTCCAGGACACATACAAAACGAATACACTCCATGTCCATCGACCTGTGTAGTTAAGGTATATGATGCTGTGGGCAGATTCGAGTCTTTTACTCCATGATATTGAATGGTATCAATCAATTCGCGTGGATGTTCGATTCGCACCCCCATAGCAAAAGGTTTAGCTTGAATGCTAATGTTTTTTCGATGTAGCAGTTCGTAAATGTCGCGAGCCGAATGTCCTGTAGCTAAAATAAGCGCCGAAACACTCATCTTTTCACTATCATTAATAGTTATTTCTGAAATCTTGTTGTAGCTTAGTTTAATATCGGTAAGCTTTGCATCGAAACGGATTTCACCTCCGCAATCGATGATTGTATTACGAATATTTGTAATTATCTGCGGTAATTTATCGGTTCCTAAATGTGGATGCGATTCGATAAGAATATCGGCATTTGCTCCATGTAATACAAATAATTCGAGGACTCGTTGAATGTTACCACGTTTATTTGAGCGTGTGTAGATTTTTCCATCGGAAAAAGTACCAGCACCACCTTCGCCAAAGCAATAGTTCGATTCAGTATGTAATAAACCATTTTTATTTAGTTCAGCAACATCAATTTTGCGTCGTTTCACATCTTTGCCACGTTCTAACACAATTGGTTTTAAACCACGTTCGATAAGCGTTAATGCAGCAAATAAACCAGCAGGACCAGCACCTATTACAATTACCTCTTTTGCATTACTAACATTGTTGCGTTTAAATGGTTCAATATGGTCAATCCCTTCGTACACTTCGTCCCAAACGGCAAAAACTCGTAAGTTGATAGAAATCTGCTTGTTTCGGGCATCTATCGATCGTTTTATAACTTTAACTGCAGTAAGACTCGTAGGATTAACTTTGGCAAGAGATGCGATTCTCTTTTTTAAAAACTCAGCATCGTTTGCTTGCGATGGCGATAGTTTTAGTGAAAATTCTTCTATCATGTATTATTCAAAAATTAAAGAGAATAGAAACATCTTCGATTTAAGTTCACTAATTACTCTATTATATTTATTGGAATCGTGCACAAGAATATCTTGCGTACCATAACTCATTTTTATTTCTGTTGAAAGTTTGAAATAAGTCATATAAAAATCAATTCCACCACCAACTTCAAAGAATAAGTCTAAAGGTTTTGTTTTGATAACATAATCTGTAGCTCCCTCAAGATCACTTTTATTACTTCTTTTTTTACGATTACTTTCTAAATCGTAACGTACATTTCCACCAGCAATAAGATATGGACGATAATTATTAATTCGCATACCTTTGTAACGAAACAAAATGGGGATTTCAACATCTATTGTCTGTAGTGTCATTTCTTCTGTTTTAAACGCTAAAGAATCCTTAGGTACGTTATCAAACTTGCGACTTTTATATAGTAAAGTCCGTCCACCGAAATTCATACCTGGCAAAGTTCGAATACTAAAATATTTTGATAGATTATATTCAGCAAGCATGCCTAAATTAAATCCAAATTGTCCTTTTGTTTCAACACCATAGATAGTATCACTTTTGGCTTTAAATAAAATATCAGGCGATACTTTCATTCGGTAATACATATTATTAGTTCCGAGCGAAAATCCAAGACGAAATTTATCGATATCATATTTCGGATTATTCTGAACTTTTCGTACTTGAGCTTGTAAAACAGAACTGAGAAGTAGACTAATTACGAGGAATGTATAATATTTTGTTGTAGTACGATTCAAATCAAATTATTTTTCTGCAATATAAATGGTTGCGATACCAAACGAAACAGGAATGATTTTAGTATTTTGAAATCCAACTTTTATCAAGATAGACTCAAATTCTTTTCCATAAGGAAATTCTTCAACCGATTCGGGAAGATACGTATATGCACGATGATCTTTCGAAAATAACTTACCAATTGTTGGTAAAATATGTTTAAAATAAAACCAGTATAACTGTTTAATAGGTAATGCCGTAGGTTTCGAAAATTCAAGAATTGCTACAACTCCACCAAGCTTTAAAACTCTTAACATTTCGCTCAGTCCTTTTTCAAGATTTTCGAAATTGCGAACACCAAAACCAACGGTTATTGCATCAAAAGATTCAGTTTTAAATTGGAGGTTTTCTGAGTCACCTTGTTTAAGTTTAATGATATGTGAAAGACCTTTTTTAGCAATTTTTTCGTTTCCATATTGTAACATCCCAACTGAAATATCTACACCTGTAATTTTTTCAGGTTTTAATCGTAATGATGCAATTGCAAAATCGCCAGTTCCTGTAGCAATATCAAGAATGTTATGTGGATTATATTTCTTTAGATTATTTACAGCACGACGTCTCCAAAGTCTATCAATTCCTACCGATAATACGTGGTTAAGAAAATCGTAACGGTGAGCAATAGCGTTGAACATGTTCGAAACTTGTTCCTTTTTGTTTTTTTCGTTTGGATTATATGGATTTGCCATAGTTTTTACTCACATTTGTATTTTGATGCAAAAATAAACATTTTTAAATCGGATGGAAATATTTCTTTCTTCAATATATACAGCTTTTTTCTGTTATTTACTCTATAAGCTTCGTTTCTTTAAAATAGTAGGTGTTTCGCCCTTCATTTTAATTGGCATTTTTCTAATCAAGTTATTGTCAGCCTTAGTTCTAACTTTAATTTACACCTATTATTATTCAGATAGGAGTACCGCAGATATTTTTAAATATTTTGATGATGCAAAAGTATTATTTTCGGCATTACGTTACCATTCTTACGATTATTTTAGAATGCTTACAGGTTTTGATTCCGATTCTTCCGAACTAAAACACTACTATTTACAATGTAATTTTTGGTATAAAGAATACTCGCACATCTTATATAACGATAACCGAACAATTATTCGATACAATGCTTTTGTTTTATTATTTTCATTCGGTAAATTCTTTGTACACAATGTATTTACATCATTTTTGTCACTTATTGGTTTAATGGGAATCTTTAAAGTTTTTGTCAAATATTATCCAAATAAAAAGTATTCATTACTTTTTGCTATCTTTTTATTACCATCGGTTTTGTTATGGACCTCGGGAACACTTAAAGAAGGAATAGTGGTTTTTGCATTTGGGATATTCTTTTATACTCTTTGGTCAATGCTGTTCAATCGCTTTATGTTAAAGTATCTTATTGTCTGTATTTCTGCTATTTTCATATTGTCATTAGCAAAATATTATGTAATACTTTGTGCAGTTCCAGGAGTCATTTATTTAATTGGCAGACGTTTTTTCCCAACAAAATCACATTTGTTTTTAATATCAACAACAATTGTTATTTGTGTTGTTGCATTTATTACAGGAAGGCTATTAGGTGGAAAATATGATGTCATTACATCGCTCACTTACAAACAAAACGACTTTGTTACCTTTTCTCTTTCTTTAGATAAAGTAGGGAGCTTAATGGACACAACTTTACTGAAACCTAGTGTTATTGATTTTGCCAAACATTGTCCACAAGGATTGTATAAATCATTATTCAAACCATTTCCTTGGGATGTTCATAATATACTTTCAATTCTACCTGCTTTTGAAAATATTGTAATGACCTTATTATTCGTATTGTGTGGAATTTTTTATAAACGCAAACAAGCGTCAATTGAATTGCTTTTGTTTAGTATAAGCTTCGTTGTTTGCTTAAATACCTTAAACGGATTGATTGTTCCCGTTTTTGGAGCAATAGTACGATATAAAGTTCCTGCATTGCCATTTTTGTTTGCAAGTCTTGTTTGTTTAATTGATTTTGATGCAATAAAAAAGAGGTTGTCTTAATAGTAAAGACAACCTCTCATTATATTTTAAATAGTTCGTTAAAACTATTTGATTTGGCTATTTAATTGTTTTTCGTAAGCAACCCAATCAGTAATTGGTTGACGAGCAACTCCCGAAGCAACTGCAGCTTTTGCAACAGCAATTGAAACGATAGCACGTAATCTTGAATCACCTGGTTTTGGGATGATATAGGTTTTACCAAATTGTAAATCTACACCATAATCATCTTTTAATGCTTGTGGAACTGGTTCTTTTGCAAGAGCAGCAATTGCTAAAGCAGCAGCCAATTTCATTTCTTCATTAATTTTTGAAGCACGTACATCTAAAGCTCCACGGAAAATATATGGGAAACCTAATACGTTATTAACTTGGTTAGGAATATCACTTCTTCCAGTTGCAAAAGTTAAATCAGAACGTGATTCCATTGCTTTTTCATAAGCAATTTCTGGTGTAGGATTAGCAAGTGCAAATACAATTGGATTAGCAGCCATGCTACGAACCATTTCAATAGAAAGTACATCTCCTTTTGAAAGTCCAATAAATACATCAGCATCTTTTACTGCTTCAGCAAGAGTTGTTTTGTCTGTGTCAACAGCAAAGAATTGTTTTGATGGATCTAAATTAGTGCGTTTTGTAGAAATAACACCTTTACTGTCAAGCATCATGATGTTTTCTTTTTTAGCACCAACAGCAATGTACAATAATGTACAAGAAACTGCAGAAGCACCAGCACCATTTACAACAATCTTAACATCAGATATTTTTTTACCTGAAATTTCGCAAGCATTTAATAAACCAGCAGCAGAAACAATAGCTGTTCCGTGTTGATCATCATGCATTAGAGGAATGTCTAATTCTTCTTTAAGTCTGCGTTCGATTTCAAAACATTCAGGAGCTTTAATGTCTTCTAAGTTAATTCCACCAAATGTAGGAGCAATCGCTTTTACCGTTTGAATGAAAATTTCGATATCTTCAGTGTCAACTTCAATATCAAACACATCAATATCAGCATAAATTTTGAAAAGTAATCCTTTACCCTCCATAACTGGTTTTCCAGCTAAAGCACCAAGATTACCTAAGCCTAATACTGCTGTACCATTTGAGATAACTGCAACTAAATTACCTTTTGCGGTATATTTATATGCATCATCTGGATTCTCTTGAATAGCTAAACATGGTTCAGCAACTCCTGGCGAATACGCTAAAGCTAAATCATTTTTTGTACTGTGTGGTTTTGAAGGAATTACCTCAATTTTTCCTGGTCTGCCTGTTGAGTGATAATCTAAGGCTTGTTGTTTTTTGCTATCTATCATTTTTTTTATTTTTAATCATTTCGTAGATTCCCGCATAAAATGTTAGAAATCCTACTTACAGCAAAGATATATTTTCACTTTCTAATTTCAAAAAAAAAATATATAATTTGAGGTAAAAAATAATGTTATTTTTGCCCTAACATTTAAATCAATTAAAAATATGTCATCTACAGCAAAAGTTAGAGCTTATTATGTTCTTAGTCTGATATTTATATTATACATGTTCGATTATGCCGATAGGTTAGTTATTACCTCATTTCTTGACTCAATTAAACACGATTGGCATGTTAGCGATACACAGCTTGGAATGTTAACAGGAATTGTCAATTTATTTGTTGCAATTTTCGTGTTACCGATGTCAATTTTAGTTGACCGATGGAGTCGAAAAAAAATGATAGCAATAATGGCTATTTTTTGGAGTATTGCAAGCTTAGCGTGTGCATTTGCTGTTAATTATCAACAATTATTAATTTTTAGAGCTTTTACGGGATTAGGTGAAGCAGCTTATGCTTCTGCAGCTGTTGCATTGATTTCTAAGTCATTTCCCCGAAATAATAGAGCACAACATATTGGCATATACAATGCAGCTGCTCCTTTGGGAGCTGGATTGGGAATTATGATTGGAGGACATATTGCAGCATCATTAGGTTGGCGATATTCTTTTGGTTTGGTTGCACTTCCAGGAATGTTTTTAGCATTATTATTTTTCACCATACGCGATTATCCAACATTACCCCTTCAGGAAACAGAAAATAAGGCAAATAGTTCTTGGAAAAACATAATCGATTCAATTGCCAATATTCTTAAAATACGAACTTTATGGTATGTATATTTAGCATACGCAATAATTATTGGAGTAAATTCAGCAATGCTCGATTGGTCAACTGTGTATTTTATTCGATTTCTTGGTCTTAGTCAAAAATTAGCTTCAAGTATTTCGGGTGGTATAGCAGTTTTAGTTCTAGTTGGTGCACCACTAGGAGGTATAATAGGTGATAGACTAAATCGAAAGAATAAAAATGCTTATTTAACCCTTTCGGCAATTACTGTTTTTATCGCATCAATTGCTTTATATTTAGCATTAATGATACACAATATGCCTTTGCTCTTAACTTGTTTTGGTATTTTTGGAATATTTTCAGTAATATTTTTAGCTCCAATTACATCTGTTATTCAAAATGTTGTTCAACCAGGTATGCGAGCTGTAGCATTTGGTTTTAATGTATTGTTTATGAATTTTTTAGGTGCTTTTACATTCCCGATAGTTATTGGAAAAGTATCTGATATTGTAGGACTACATTTATCATTATTTATACTTCCTACTACAATGATATTTGCAGGTATTTTATTCTTAGCTTGTATAAAACAATATGAAAAAGATAGAAATTAAATGAGAGTAACACTATTTCAAAAGAATCCCAAAGTATACACCTGCAATTCGTATTTGATTTGTGGTGATTCAAATGCTTTAAGTGATATAAATACATTAATTGATCCTGGAACAAATAGCTTTATTTTCGATGAACTTCAACGTATTTCAACTGGTGTAGGTAAACGACGAGTTGAGCAAATTATATTAACACATGAACATTTTGATCATTCGGGAGGATTACAATATTTCATTGACGAATATAAACCTTCGGTTATAGCCTTATCAAAAAGTTTACCTACAACAAATCAAACATATGATGGACAAATAATTAAAGTAGGTAATAGGGAGGCACAAATAATATATACCCCTGGACATTCAAGCGATTCATTATGTATTTACGTACCTGAAGAAAAAACACTTTTTTCGGGCGATACTCCTTTATTTATTAAAGCTCCAGGTGGATCGTATACAAGTGATTATATTGAAGCATTAAGACGTTTAATGAAATTAGATATTCGAACAATTTATTCAGGTCACGATTATCCAATTATTGGAAATGCTCAAGATATATTAAAAATGACTTTCGAGAATGTTTTAAAGAGTGATATTATTTAAAGACATATCCTAACGAAATACTAACTAATGATGGTATATTGTTTAATTGATAATTTATATGAGTATAGAACTTTTTATAAATACAAGCTAAACCTCCACTAATAGTTACATTAAGTTGTGATTTAACATCCGGCGTAAATTTTGATACAATTTCTGTTTGATAATCTTCAAGATAATCAGTTCCATTTCTTAATTTATTGAGATAAGATAAATAGGGTATAAAACCTATTATTGAATATATTTTGAGATTAGGTTTTGTATATAAATGTATGTTTAAAGCTATTGGAATTTCAATAAATATTTTTTGAGCTGAAAATTTATATTCCACATATGATTCTTTATAATCAATGTTAAAATCAAAAAGTTGAAAATTTACACCACATGAAACAGAAAAAAATCGACTTTTATCAGGATTATAAATTAATTTTGAGTATCCAAATCCAATATTATAATTATTTGTAAAATACTTGTTTTTAAGTATTTTATTGAAGTTATAGTAAACCATTTGTTTACTTTCTTTTCTCGACTCTGGTGTATATGTTTCAATTGGTTTACAAACTTCACCTAATGTATTTTTATTCTTAATTCTATTATATTTTTGAATAATATATTGAATTGAATTAAGATCAAATTTTAAATTATTTGTTAAACTCGGCTTTATACTATCACAATCGCCTAATAAAACCTTGAGTATGCCTAAATATCTATAATCTTCAACAATTAAAGTTTTTACTTCATGCCCATATTCATTTACAAAATATTTATTTTCGTGTTTTAAGGAATACACTTTACAATTTTTTTCAACTGCTAAAGTAAGATCATCTTCAAATCGAGTAGTACTAATATCATACAAACTACATATTCCTTTAGTAATAATTTTGCCGAAAAGATACGTTGTATCTGTTTTACCCTGATCTGTTTTACTGAATTGTAAACTTTCAAAGCTTCGTCCATCATCAAAAACAAACTTTTTAATCGATTTAGGTTTGAGCAATTCTAATTCACTACTATTTTCATTTTTCTTAAAGTTTACACCTTTTATTAATTCATAGTCATTTGTTTGATTTAAATAACCACGAATAGTATCGAAATTAAGAGTAATGTAATAACCCTTTACAAAATTTCCATCTTGAGCTTGTGAATTACAATATAAAAATGTTAATAATCCGATTAAAAGACCTTTAGTATAAATGTTTCTCATAAATTTTATTTTTGATGGCAAAAGTAAAAATTTTCTATAGAATATTATTAATCCTAGAAAAAATACGTATTTCATTTTTTACAAATATCACCTACATTTGCAAATGACGTTAGTATTGCACTGACTTATTGTTTATTTATTGTAGCTCGAAACAGATGTCAGAATTTACACAAGAAGAAAAAGATAAAATTGAAGCTGAATTTGCCGTTGTTCTAAGCTATTGCCCAAAGGTTTTTACCGATGCAGAAAGCATGCGAATGGTGCGAAAAGCTTTTGATTTAGCTAATAAAGCTCATTATGGAAGTCGTCGTAAATCGGGCGAACCATATATTTTTCATCCTTTGGCCGTTGCAAAAATTGTTTCGGGCGAGATGGGGCTTGGTGTACGTTCAATTATTGGATCATTGCTTCACGATGTTGTTGAAGATACTGATTATACCGTTGATGATATTCGCGATATGTTCGACGATCGAATAGCTTCGATTATCGATGGACTTACAAAAATTAAAAGTGCACTTAAAACAAAATCGTCGCAAGCCGAGAATATTCGTAAAATGTTACTTACCCTTTCGGAAGATGCAAGGGTAATTCTTATAAAAATAGCCGATCGTTTACACAACATGCGTACAATGGATTCGATGGCTCCCGATCGTCAGATAGGAATTGCATCGGAAACTCGAATGTTATTTGTTCCATTGGCACATCGCATGGGTTTTAATGCAATAAAAACAGAACTCGACGATTTATGTCTTAAATACGAACTACCACATGTATTTAAGGAAATAACAGAAAAATTAAAAGATACAGAGAAACGACGTCAGCATTATTTAAATAGGTTTTGTATTCCATTAATGATTAAGCTCGAAAATAATAAAATAGAGTTTGACATTACTTCACGTTCAAAATCAATTGCTTCTATATGGAATAAAATACAATATAAAAAAGTTCCTTTCGAAGATATTTACGATCTTTTTGCTGTGAGGATTATTCTTAAAAACATAGCTCACGAAGAAGAAAAAAACATGTGCTGGCGTGCATATTCATTAATTACCGATGAATATCAACCAAACCCCGATAGATTACGTGATTGGATTACATCTCCTCGCGAAAATGGGTATGAATCTCTTCACACAACCGTTATGGGTCCAGAAGGGCGTTGGGTTGAAGTGCAGATTCGCACAAATAGAATGGACGAAATTGCTGAACGTGGACTTGCTGCACATTGGAAATACAAAGGACAAAATTTTGAAGAAGGTCAGCTCGATATTTGGCTAAAAAAACTAAAACAAACACTTCATAATCCCGAAAGTGATGCACAAGCATTTCTCGATGATTTTAAGCTGAATCTTTATACATCCGAGATATTTGTATTTACTCCAACAGGTGAATTACGAAGAATGCCTGTAGGATCATGCGTTCTGGATCTTGCTTTCGATATTCATACAAAATTAGGAACACAATCGGTAGGAGGTAAAATAAACCGACATAAAACGGTTCCACTCGATTATAAGCTTCAAAGTGGTGATCAGGTTGAAATTATTACTTCCGATAAACAAATTCCACAGCAGTCGTGGCTCAATTTTGTAGTAACAGCAAAAGCGAAAAACACGCTCCGAATGCTCTTTAAAACTGAAAAAAGAAAGAGTATAAAGCGAGGCCAAGCTATTGTTGAAATTATGATAAAAGAGCTTGGATATGATCCTGAAGAACATATTTATCGTAAACTCCTTGATGCTTATTCATGCTCTGCGAAAAACGATTTGTTTATTTTAGCAGCAGAAAAAGGTTTTGATGCCGAAGAATTTAAACAAGCTGTACAAAAGAAACGCGAAAATAAAATCATCAAATACTGGAAATTACAATTTGATAAGGTTGTTAACCTAATTGCAGATACAACTACAGATGAACCTATTGAAACTACTGAAATACATGATGATGCAATTGCATTAACCGATTCTCAAAAATATATTGTAGCCGATTGTTGCAATCCAATTCCTGGTGATGAAATTATGGGAGTTCAACGTGGTTTAACACTTACTGTACATCGTTTCGACTGTCCTCATTTAAAAGATTTTGCAAATAGCCATGATGTTGATATTGTTAAAATCAAATGGGTTAAACAAGAAGAACAAGCTTTCCTTGTTCAAATAAAACTTACTGGTTACGATCGTCTTGGATTATTAAATGATATAACACAAGTACTTTCAAAAGAATTTGAATTAAACATTCGCACACTTCATTTCGATACTACTGAAAAATATTTTGAAGGGTTGGTCGATTTATATATTATTGATCTTGATCATTTAAATAATTTAATGTCAAAAATTCAAGATATTAATGGTGTAAAAGCTGTTAGTAGAGTTGAGAAATTAGATTAATATTTCATATTGAATTTTAATTTATTACTACCCAAATTAGCTTAGCCATTCCATACAACACAAAATGGTCAATTTCTTAACAGTTCTTGTTATTCAGAATAACGGAAAATATTACTCATCAATAGCATTTTTTACCTACTAAATTTCATTGTTAATTTTATTTCACTATCTTTGAATAATAGGATAGATGTATGAGAATTGTTTATCTCATATCTGATTAAACAAAATTTGAATATTATTTAACAATTTAAGGTTGTAAATGCATGGAGAATAATTTTACTTTTTTCGATTTATTTGATATCGTTGAAATACAAAGCTTACAAGATTTATTTGCCGATGCAAATGGTGTAGCATCAATTATTACCAAGCCAGATGGAACTCCTATTACAAAACCTAGTAATTTTTGCCGTTTGTGTATCGATATTATTCGAAATACAGAAAAAGGCTGTTCTAATTGCTTTAAATCAGATGCTATTTTAGGAGTACATAATACACTTGGACCAACAATTCAACCATGTTTAAGTGGAGGATTATGGGATTCGGGAGTTAGCATTACCGTTGGCGATACACATATTGCGAATTGGCTAATTGGACAAGTTCGTAACGAGTCAATCGATTTACAAAAAGTTTTAGCTTACGCCGATGAAATAGGGGCAGATAGAGATCAATTCATGGAAGCATATAACGAAGTTACGGAAATGAGTCTTGATAAATTCACAAAGGTCTCAAAAATGCTATTTGCTTATTCCAATCAATTATCTTCCAATGCATATAATAACTATCTTTTAAAGAAAAAAATTAAAGAAACCGAAAAGACTAATTCATTACTACAAACTAATAAAGACAAACTTCATTCAATTTTGCAAACTGCAATGGATGGATTCTGGATTGTAGACTTTGAAGGAAAACTTTTAGAAGTAAATAATTCATATAGTAGAATGAGTGGTTATTCTATAGAAGAACTGCTCACTTTACACATTAAAGATTTGGAAGTTAACGAAAACCAAGAGGAAATAAAAAAACGTATTCATAGAATTAAAACATTTGGTGAAGATAAATTTGAAACACAACATAAACGAAAAGATGGTTCTTTATTTAATGTTGAAGCAAATGTTCAATTTCAAAAATTTGACGAAGGTAGACTCGTTGTTTTTATGAAGGATATAACGGAACGAAAAAATGCTGAAAATGAATTAAATCAAAGTCAAATTACTTTAAATCGTCAAAACGAAATATTAAAATCGCTTCTTGAGAATCTACAGATTGGTGTATTTATGGTAGAAGCTCCAACAGGTAAACCTATAATTGCGAATAAAGCTGCACTTAATTTATTAGGACGAGGTATTTTACCAGACACAACAAAATCAAACCTAGCCGAAGTATATAAAGCTTTTAAAGTAGGAACTGAAATTCCATATCCTATTGACGAAATGCCAATTGTATTGGGGATGAATGGTAAGACCTCTTTTATTGATGATATGATGGTTGAACGACCCGATGGTTCACAATCATTTATAGAAATATTTGGATCTCCAGTTTTGGATAGCAATAATACTATTTGGGCTAGTTTAGTAAGTTTTAATGATATTACAAAACGAAGACAAACAGAAGAGGAACTAGGTAATAGAGGACGATTCATAGAATCGCTTATAAATGTAAGTCCCGATATTATTTATTTATATGATTTAACAGAACAGAAAAATATTTTTACTAATAATGGAATTACAAAAATATTAGGGTATTCTTTAGTTGAAATTCAAGAAATGGGTAATACTATACTTCAAAAACTAATGTATCCTCATGATTTTCAAAGATATTTAAATGTTATTATTCCTAAATACTATACTGCTAGTGATTCCGATATAATTGTTAATCAATATCGGATGATTGATAAACAAGGAAAATGGCATTGGATAGAAAGTACCGAAACAATTTATAAAAGAAACGCAGATAATAGTCCCAAACAGATATTTGGTACAGGACGTAATATTACAGAAAGTAAACAGAATCAAGAAGCTCTTTTAGAAGCTGAATGGAAGTTTAAAGCATTATTTGAAAAAGGACCAATTGGTGTTGCATATCATGAAATGATTTACGATGAAACAGGTAAAGCATATGATTACCGTTTTATTGATGCAAACGAAGCATACCTTGAATTAACAGGAGTTGATCCACGTGGTAAAACAGTGTTAGAAGCATTTCCAGGAATTGAGAACGACACATTCGATTGGATAGGAACCTTTGGTCAAGTGGCAAAAACTGGCATTACCAATAGGTTTGAAACATATTTACAAGCAAATAATCGATGGTACGATTGTGTTGGTTATCAATATAAACCCGATCATTTTGTTGCAGCATTTGTTGAAATTACAAAACGTAAAAAAGCAGAACAAGCATTAAAAGAAAGTCAAATTTTATTCAAACAAAATGAAGAGAGATTAACGTTAGCTTTAACAGCAACTACCGATGCTCTTTGGGAATGGAATTATGTTACTGGGCAAACGTATTATACCGAACGTTGGTACCAAATGCTTGGTTATGAAAATCAAGAATTTGAAATGTCATTTGAGACTTTCGAAAAACTTTGTCACCCTGATGACTTCAAACTTACCATTGAAAAAATAAGTTCCGTATTAGATAATCCTGAAAGCAAGGGGTATAATGCTGAATTTAGAATGTTACATAAAAATGGTTCTTGGATTTGGATAATGGGACGAGGAAATGTTGTAAAGAGAGATGAAAACCTTAAACCTTTACAATTAAGTGGTACAAATACAGATATCACATCAAAAAAAGAAATTGAAAATGCTTTAAAAGAAAGCGAAGAGAAATTCAGAAATTTAGTTAGGGACATGCAAATAGGAGTTATGCTCCAAGGTCCTAAAGCTGAAATTATATTAACTAATCCCAAAGCATTAGAACTTTTAGGTTTAACCGAAGATCAACTTTTAGGTAAAACTTCTTTCGATCCCGATTGGAATGTAATTCATGAAGATGGTTCTCCATTCCCTGGTAATACACATCCAGTTCCACAAGCAATTGCAAGTTTACAACCAGTTACAAATGTAGTAATGGGTGTATATCATACAATCAATAAAAATAGAGTTTGGTTGCTTGTTGATGCTGTTCCTGAATTTGATAAAAATGGTAAATTACGTCAAGTAGTTTGTACATTTAATGATATTACAGAACGAAAGAAAACCGAAGAAGCCTTATTTAAAAGTGAGCAATTCTTAAAGGAAACACAACAAATAACACAATTAGGTACATATACTTTAGATATTTC
>Ga0302288_1000521_pt1 | contig 30594 bp, 25 predicted proteins | sample III_Fen_N1_1_FD_194549 | JGI IMG/M metagenome (GOLD analysis project Ga0302288, IMG submission 194549) | Peat permafrost microbial communities from Stordalen Mire near Abisko, Sweden - III_Fen_N1_1 | ecosystem: Environmental > Terrestrial > Soil > Wetlands > Permafrost | place: Sweden: Abisko...
TTACAAGTGGAATGACTGCAATTTGGATGGTATTAGGAATTGGACTTTTCAATTCAATTATGTGGTCGAATATCTTTACATTAGCTATTAAAGATTTAGGAAAATATACTAGCCAAGGTTCTTCTTATTTAGTAATGGCCATTCTAGGTGGCGCACTTGTTCCTCTTTTAATGGGTTATGTAGCCGATATGTTAAATGGATATCACTTTTCCTTTATTATAGCTATAATTTGCTATTTGTATCTTGCTTTCTATGGATGGAAAGGTCATGAAGTAAAAGAAAGTTAGAAAAACATATTCTGTTAAAAATAAGAAAGGGCGAAGAAATTCGTCCTTTCTTATTTTAAAGATTTACTATAAACTATGTCTTATATTACGTAAAATATCATACAGTTAAAAAAAGTAATATCATGTATTGTATTTACATAAAAATCTGTATTTTTATGTTTTATGTGACTCCATTATAATGAAATTATGACATCATTAACCGTTGACCCTAACGACAAGTATTTTAGGCTTTTATCAGAAAATTCAATCGTTGGAATAGTTGTACTTTCAAGTGAATGCAAAATTCTATTTGCAAACGAATTCTTTTGTTCTCTTATTGGTTTTTCGAAACAAGAGTTGCATTTAAAAAGTATTGGTGAAATAACGCATAAAGATGATGTCTTACATTGTACTGAAGCGTTTAAGTCAATTTTCAGTAACGGGAAAGATGGTTTTCAGATTGAAAAACGATATATATCAAAAAATGGAAATCCTATCTGGTGTGAAATGAGCATTTCTGCTAATAGATCTGATGATGGAAGCATAGAACTTTTTACAGGAATTATTAACGATATATCGAAAAGAAAACAAATTGAAAATGAGCTAATCGCATCACAAAATCTATTTTCAACAATTTTCAAAAATAGTCCAGTTGCATTTGTATTAGGTTCAATTGATACACAAACTTATCTTGATGTAAATGAATCGTTTGTTCGACAAATGGGTTATTCAAAAAATGAAGTTATAGGAAAAAAATCTACAGAACTTAGTTTTTTCGAAAATGATGCAGATCGAATTACAATGATTGAAAAAGTAAAAGAAACCAGTTTTATAACCGGATATCAAGTTAATTGCAAAAAAAAATCTGGCGAAATATTTACTGTTTTATTCTCAATTACTATTGTAACAGCCTATAATCAAACATGTTTACTTTTAACAGCTATGGATATTTCAGAAAGAATATCATTTGAAAAAGCTTTAAAAGAAAGTGAACAGAATTACAAAAAGCTTGTTGATTTCCTACCTGATGGAATAGCTGTACATCAAAATGGGAAAATAGTATTTGCAAATGATTATGCAATTAAACTATTTGAAGGTACTTCAGAATTAGATTTTATAGGTAAATCTGCTTTAGATCTTGTACATCCTGATTATAAGGAAATTGTAAAAGAACGTATAAATAAGACACTTGATTTTGATGAAGGTACACCATTAATTGAAGAAGTGTTTGTTTCATTAAAAGGTAAACCAATATATGTAGAAGTAGCTTCTCTTCCATTTAGTTATACAGGTAATCATGCATGTTTAGTTGTTTTTCGTGAAATATCATCGCGAAAAAATGCTGAGAATGAACTCATAAATGCAAAAAATAAAGCTGAAGAAAGTGATAGACTAAAATCAGCTTTCTTAGCCAATATGAGTCATGAAATTCGAACACCAATGAACGCAATTAAAGGTTTTGCACAATTATTGGAAGATCCAGAACTGACCTTAGATAAAAGACATAAATTTATTAAAATAATCAATCAACGTACGGATGATTTGTTGATGTTAATTAATGACATACTCGATACTGCCAAAATAGAAGCTGGTCAGATGTCAATAGTTGAAACAACAGAAAATGTAGATGTTTTATTAAATGAAATATGTCAATTTTTCATTTCACAACAAGAATTATTAAATGATAAGCATTTAATAATTAAGACAATAAACAATCTTGAACCTTCTCAAACTATTTTCACAACAGACTTTTTTAGATTGCGTCAAATATTGATTAATTTACTTAACAACGCCATTAAATTTACCGACGAAGGATATGTTAATTTTGGATGCAAATTAATTGAAAACGACACTCTCCTTTTCTTTGTTGAAGATTCAGGAATTGGAATACCCGATGACAAAAAAGATTTAGTTTTTGCACCATTCAGACAACTAAATGACTCACATATATCACGTCAGCATAGTGGTACTGGTTTAGGATTATCTATAGTAAATGGATTACTTAAACTAATGGATGGGAAAGTTTGGTTTAATTCAATTGAAGGCAAAGGAACAACATTCTATTTTTCAATTCCATTTAAACAAGAAACGAAAAAGAAAATGGCAGGATTTTACAGTTCAATCGATACATTTGACTGGAAAAATAAAACCATATTATTGGTTGAAGATGATGAATTTAATGCTCAATTAATTATTGAATTTTTACTTAAAACAAATGCAAGTATCTTACATGCTACCAATGGTTTAGATGCAATTAAAATATTCAAACAAAACCCTACTATTGATATCACATTAATGGATATACAACTTCCCGACATCAATGGTTTTGAATTGACTCAGATGTTCAAATCAATGAATAGGAATTGTGTGATAATTGCTCAAACTGCCTATGCAGCTGAATCGGATAAAAAACGTGCAATATCAAGTGGTTGTATCGATTACATATCGAAACCTATAGTTCAAGATCAACTATTAAAACTTATTCAATTACATTTAAAATAGTTACTATATTTTAAGCAACTATTTCAACTAAAGTTTTAACGTAATCAGCATCTGGTTCTAGTTTTTGAAGATTCGAAATTAGTGGTTTGGCTGCCCATTTATCACCAGTTTCAAGGTATAATTCAGCAAGATTACGAATTGAACGAGTAAATCTAGCATCACAAGCAATTGCTTTTTGATAATATGTTATTGCTTTCGATTTTTCATTCATTCCCGAATATGCAACAGCTGTATTATGCAATACATTTACATTATTGGGATTAATTGATAGCGACTTTTCAAAGAATGATACGGCATCCTTAAACTGCCCTAAAATGCGATGAGAATCGGCTAAACAAAACAATAATCCTTCATTTTTCTCTTCAAAACTAAGAGCTTCATTAAAATATTTAATTGCTTCAGAATGATCGCCAAGTTCTGCAAAATTAATTCCTAAGCAAAAACTATCTTTGAAGCCAGGTTTGTTTATTGTACGATATTTTAATAGACATGCAACTGCTTTGTCGTATTGTTTAAGTGCATGAAAACTAACACTTAAACCATACAATGCTTTTGTTGATGTTGGTTTATGTTTTAGGGAATTGATAAAGTTTTCAATTGCTCCTTCATGATTTCCTTTTAATCCATTTGCAACAGCCAAATAATGCCATGCAATGTGCCAATTGGGATAATCTTTTACCAATTGACTTGCAAGTTCAAGTAGCTCTTCGTACTTAAATGCCTGAGCGAGACTCACTAATTGTTTCTCGTATGCAGCTTTATCCATAACATTTATTTTACTGTAAGATACAAAAAAGTATGAAAATAAAATATCACGTAAATTATTTTTTCAAGAAAAGCAGTTTTTCTAAAAAAACTACTTCACAAACTCTTTTAATTTAACTTTTACAATTTCTAAATCCGATTCTAAATTTCGAATAATTGTCTTATTTTCATCGCATTTAAAATCAGAATAAGAAATGCTTATAACTGTTATTTTATTTCTTTTTAAAACCGAAGTTTTACGTTTTTCATATATTTTATTTTGTTCGGCTCTACCAACCCCACTAACCGTTTTTTTGTTTCGTTTTTCAACAATAATTGGCTGGATTGCATCTAGTTGTTCTATTACCAAATTATAAGCCTTATAATAAGCATCAACCGGCAATTTTGTTCTTGTTTTTCCGTCTTTATGAAAATCGCCTAATAGAAAATCAAATCGTTTTTGACGAACAGCTTTTTTCCCTAAAACAGAGTCACATAAATTAAGAATATAAGCATTATCACTTTCAGAATGTGCTTGTTTTGCTTGTTCTCTTTTCGATTTTACAACTTCACTTTTCAAAGAGGTTCCTTTCTTTGTATCTGTTGATGGAACAAAATACCAAGCCGTAACTTGCTCATTTTTATCAACATGCACATACGGAATTTGTTGTAATGCATCGTTTTTATCTAATTCTCTTAAGATATCTCGAATTGGTTTTCCATGTTTTAAATCTTTAGTAAAAATACCAGCCTTAATAAATTCAGGCATAAGTTTTTTAACAGGAACAATGGTTTCAGACGCATTATTTTCAAAATACGATTGTATTACCTTATTGATTTGGTTTATTTTAGCTTCTTCTGCCATCTTTTTTTATTTTTATTCTTACTAATTGAAATAAAACACAAAAGGTTTTATAATCTCTGCAAAGGTAAATGTATTTATTGCTTTTACTTTAAAATTATTTTATAAAATTAAATTAAACGAATCTCATAAATAAAATACTGTAATTAATTTAAAAATGTAATAATCCCTTTTGCCAAAGTGAGCATAAATCCATTGTAATAGCAACACTACAGTGAATAAGAAAACCCATCCAAATATTTTTGCTTTTTAAGCTTAAGGTTCCAAGAACAATTCCTGCGATAATTGCAGCAATAGTTTCGGGCATTGGTTTGGCAAAATGAATCATACAATAAGGAATAGTCATAACTAAAACAGAATAAAAACCAAATCGACGTTTTAATCCATGAAGTATAAATCCTCGGAAAAAGAATTCTAAGGCAAAGAACTGAAAGAAATACTCTAATTCCCAAATGATAAAACGATGATTTATAGGCTCATTTCTACTCAAATGATAAAATGGATATTTTGCTTGAAAGCTTTGAGTGAACGAAATTGAATAAACAAGTGGAATCATAAAAGCTAACATTGCAATATAAATCCAATAATCCTTAAAAGCATTTTTTGTAGATAATCCATAATTTTTAAGAGAGTCTTTAAAGACTAATTTAATGATTAAGATAGGAATAACTAAATAGCTGAAAGAAAGGATAAATACCCAATGTGTTAATCGAAAAAATTGTGCGTAGGAACAGTAGTCAAATACGTACTTAAGTTGCATTGCAATTCGATGACTAACATGATGTTCAAAAAAGTAAATAGTGTTTTGATGTGAACTTAAATATCTAATTAATGTTAATGAAACTGCAGTAGTTACACAGACAATAAATACCTTCCAATCGAATTTTTTCGATTCGGGCGAATTACGAAAATCGTCGGCTTCTTTTTCTGTATCTTTAAACACTTTTATTGCTAATTCTTTTATCATTTCATTGTTATATTAAAATATTATACATCTTCAAGCCAAGCTATAAATTGTGTTTTTTTAGAAATTGGAGTTAATGCAATTGAAGTTTTATTTGAAGTATTAAATTCAGATAATGAGCCAATTCGAAGTATTGTCTTTACGTTTTGCTTACAGTAATTTCTTAATGCAAAAGCTAAGTGACCAATGGTGTATCGGCAGTTAATTTCAACGCAAGGATGAATTTTAAACGTACCATTTTCATCAACAACCATAGCATCTACACCAATCCAACCTTCGTAATATTTATTGAAATTTTGTTTTTGTAGTGAATGAGCAATTGTTTGGGAAATTGTTTCCATTTCTGTATTTGAAATTCCCATTTTTGATAATTCATTTTCTTGTGGCCAATGAATGTAACTTCCAATAAATTGTCCTTTATCGTTTGTTTTAAAAGTACTGAAACAAAGTGGAGATATTTTATTTGATGAAACTGAAAACAACATCGAAAAATCAAATACCTTATTATGCCAAGGTTCAACCATTATAAAACCTTGTTCATTTATAATTCCTTGAGCCCAGGTTTGTTCATTTGCTGTAAATCGTTCTGGTGAAATTTTCATTAAACCCCTTCCCGAGGAACTCCAAGGTGATTTTAAAACCCAGTGCTTTGTGATTTCAAAAAGATCAGGAATAGAATTCGTATCCGTAATAACTTTTGGAATTGCAGTTTTATCAATGAAAGGATAATTTTTATTCTCTAAAATATCTTGTAAAACAAGAGCTGCTGTTTGTCGTCCACTAAGTTCCCGAAGAATCGGATTCCAATTTGAACAAGCATTAACATGCTTAAAATCATTTTTAATAAAACGGAATAAAGTATGGGTTGCTTTACTCCAACCCCATGGTTTTAAAGCATTAAGTTGGTATTTACCCGAAAAAGGATTCTTTAGAAATTCTGTTTTTATTTCAAAATGAGGAATGGAAAAACCTAACGATTGCATTGTTTCGATAAATTCGGTATTAGGTTGTTCATCAACAAGTACAATATCATTTTCATTGGCAAAAAACATTGGTAATGTTGCCAAGTCGTTTTCAAAGATATTTATATACTTACTTGCCGAATAACTTATTGAATCGCAAGCCAATGCCGAATCGTTCGATGCATTGAAAATGTATACATCAGAACTCAATATCAGTTATTTATAAAAAGTAAAATCGTACGTTTTAATATTGCCTCGATTGTCTTTTACATCGAGTTTTGCTTTGTGCCATTTTCCGTATTCCATTCTTGCTGGATCGAACCAATGAACAATTGCACTCGTTTTTGAATCAAGATACATAATCGACCATTTGTCATCAATCCATAAGTCGAAATCATTTATTCCTGAGAGATTATCCCCAATTTTGAAAAACATTCCAGCAATTGCACTTAAATTGGCTCTATCATAGATTTTAATTGGTTGAATAACTGGTGCAATAGTATCAAGTATTACAACATATTTAGCAAAATTTCTAATTGGAGCACATACATAACCAGTATCGTATTTTCCTCCTATTGGAGATGTTGAATTTGGACCTAAATATTGTGCAATACAAAGCTTTTTCCAATATTTCTCAGGTATATCTTTTTTAACTTTAATACATAAACGTACAGTATCGCGAATCGGTGTGTTTGCATCCATTACTTTGTATATTGGCGAACAACCACGAATTAGTTTTGTGATTGAATCGACTGAATATGTAAAGTAAATATCCTTAAACATCGAACCTTTAGCAAATACAGCTTTGAAGCCATTTGTTCTATAAATATTCTCCTTATTGCATGGGAAATATATACCTACTGATTCGTGGTGAGGAATTTGTGCTGGACGGCGAACATTTACCGTAAATTTCATTTTGGTAGAGTTTCCATGATAGTCGGTAACAATAAACATCATTCTATGAGTACCTTCTTCAACAAATGGAATCACTCCTCTATTGTCATTTACTTTTGTATAAAAGCCAAGATTATTATTAGGATCGACAAAGGTTTTTTGTAAGAAATTTTTAGTCCTTAAATAATATGGATAGTCAATAAAACTATTAATGCAACGTTGTTCCCAAGGTTCAATTTTATCCATTTTATGTTCATAAACCAAAACACTATCTTGGAATAATTGTACTTGATAAATACCAAATATATGGCTAAAATTATTCATATAATCGGTAGCTTGAATTGAAAAACCAATACTTCCAGATACTGTTATCGATTGCAAAATTCCATAATCTTGATTTGCCGATTTACGCGAAGCAACAAAAACGGCTTCTTTACCTAAACCATTTACTGTACTATTATCATCCATTGGGTATATTCCAATGTTATTTATTATCGGTTTGCGAGCATCTTTTAATGATGGATAAAATTTTAAAGGATTCACAATTTTACCTGTCGATAATTCAGTAATTTCAAAATGCACGTGAGGACCACGAGAACTACCAGTATTACCCGATAAACCAATCATTTCACAACGTTTTACTGGTAGAGCTCCAGGTGGAATTTTAATGAAAATCATGTTCTGTTCGTGCGTAATTTGGTATTCTTGAATATACTTTGTGATTTTATCATTAAAACGTAAAAAATGTGCATAACTCGACATATATCCATTGGGATGAGTAATGAATATTTGTAAACCGTAACCTTTCGAATCAATTCGAATCATTGATACATAACCTTCGGCAATGCTGAAAACTTGTTTACCTTCAACACCACCAGTTCTAAAATCAAGTCCTCCATGGAAATGATTGTATCGTAATTCAGCAAAATTTGCTGATAAATCAACAGGTTCTTCAAGTGGAAGAGCAAAAATTGTGGTGTCAATTTTGCCTGCAAACGAAAAAAGGAATGAAAGCGTTATAAAAGCTGTGAGGGTTAATTTCTTTATATTGAACATGATTCGTAATTATAATATCAAAATTTCTTTGTCAATAACGACAACACTAAAGTACAATCAAAACATAAAAGTATTGCCCATGGTTAATAAATTTTAATAAATTGATAAAATGTATTTGAATTGTTGTATTTTAGCGAATAGAAAGCTTCAAAGCGAATGTTTACGTAAGCTGTTAATTTTAAATTGTTACCTATTTTGGACAAACAAATGAAAGTTCTGGTTGTTGAAGACGATTACTCGTCAAGAGAACTATTAAGGATCTGTATTGAAAAAGAAGGTTATCAGTGCCAAACGGCAAATGATGGTGTAGATGGATTTAATCTTTTCAAGAAATTTAATCCTGATCTTATTATTTCCGATGTTAGAATGCCACATATGAACGGCATTGAATTACTTGAATCAATTAGAAAGATTTCGAAAGATGTCATTATTGTTTTTATTACTGGTCATGGTAATGAAGAATTAGCTTTACAAGCATTGCAGTTGGGAGCTAATAATTACTTGAAAAAACCAGTAGATATTACTGAAATAAAAACAATTACCAACAGATATTACGATGTCATTAAATCAAAAGCACTACAATCAAATATTGTTGATTTAATTCGTCATCGTGAAATGGAAATTGAAATTGACAGTGATATGAATTTGGTTCAATCTTTGGCAAATTATCTCTCTGAAAAAACAGGCAATTTCTTCGATTCAAAGGAAAAAATGAGAATTGAGCTTGGTCTTAACGAGCTTTTAATAAATGCTATTGAGCACGGGAACTGGGAAATTTCCTATGACGAAAAGAATCAAGCATTACTCGATGATCGTATTGGCGCTTTATATAAAGCAAAGCGAGAGCATCCTGATAATATTCAAAAGAAAGTATTAGTTAAATACAAACAGAGTGAGAAATTCTGTGAATGGATTATTACTGATAGTGGTAAAGGTTTTGATTGGAAACTGATTCCAAATCCATCAAATGCTCAATTAACAAGAATTAACGGACGAGGCATATTACTTAGTAAACTTCAATTCGATGAATTCGAATATATGGGTAAAGGTAATATTGTTCGAATCAAAAAATATTTTAATATATGATAGAAATAATTCCTGCTATTGATATAATAGAAGGTAAATGTGTACGATTATCGCAAGGCGACTACAATTCAAAAAAAATCTACAACGAAAATCCTCTTGAAATAGCGAAGCAATACGAAGATGCTGGTATTAAACGTCTTCACCTTGTGGATTTAGATGGTGCAAAAAGCAAAAAGATTGTAAATCATAAAACACTTGAATTAATTGCAAAAAACACATCGTTGATTGTTGATTTTGGTGGAGGATTAAAAACAAACGACGATTTAAAAGTTGCTTTCGAATGTGGTGCAAAGATGATTACTGGTGGAAGTATTGCAGTTAAAGATAGTCAAACATTTACCGAATGGTTAACTATTTATGGCGGAGATAAAATCATATTAGGTGCCGATGTAAAAGATGAAAAAATTGCAGTAACCGGTTGGCTCGAAGATTCTGGATTAGATATGTGGCAATTCATTAGTGATTATATGACTAAAGGTGTAACGAAAGTAATTTGTACTGATATTAGCAAAGACGGAATGTTGCAAGGGCCTTCAACCGATTTATATGTTAAAATGAAAAGTCAATTCTCTGGACTTTATATTATAGCAAGCGGTGGAATTTCATGCATTAATGACGTTGAAATTTTAAATGAAAAAGGTATAGATGCAGTAATTATAGGTAAAGCTATTTACGAAAATAAAATTAGCCTTAAACAACTTCAAGCATTTGTATAATATGACTTTAAAAAGGTTCCGATATTTAGTATTAATTTGTTTTACAGCTTGGTTTGCGTCGTGTGACCAAATAATTCAAAACACCCCTAGCACTATTTCTGGTGAATGGAAAGTTGAAGAGACTCATTATATAACTGGAAAAACTAATTATTATATAAGTATTGAATATACCGATACATTAAAAACGGGAATTAAAATATACAATTTCAATAATTTAAATAGTTATCATTGTACCGCAAAACTTTCGGGGAATTATATTACCATACCTAGTCAAAAACTTGGAAACAATACTGTAAAAGGTAGTGGAACGGTTTCTAGCGACAATAAAACAATTACATTTAATTATAATGATGATCCTTATGGTGATGGTGGTGGAAGTGTAACAGCTAAATGTACTCGATTAGAATAAGTTATTTACGAATAAAATAGAAGAGGCTGTCATCATATTTGAGACAGCCTCTTTTTGTATTATCTAATAAGAGTTATTTCTAACTATATTAAGAAACAACTCTTAGTTAAAATATTCTTATAATTTAAATAAAGGATATTTACTTACTAAAGTATGAACTTTAGCTTTCACTCCTTCTAAAACAGCATCATTATCAGCATTTGTAAGAACTTCATCAATTAAATCAACTATAGTTAAAATTTCAGCTTCTTTAATACCGCGTGATGTTATTGCAGGTGTTCCAACACGGAATCCTGATGTTAAAAATGGTGAACGACTATCGAAAGGAACCATATTTTTGTTGATCGTTATTTCAGCTTTACCTAGTGCAATTTGTGCCATTTTACCAGTTAATTCAGGTAATTTAGTACGAAGGTCAATCAACATTGAATGGTTATCTGTTCCTCCTGAAATAATTTTATATCCTTTTGCTGTAAAAGCATCTGCCATTACACTAGCATTTTTCTTAACTTGAATAGCATATTCTTTGTATTCAGGAGTTAATGCTTCACCAAATGAAACTGCTTTTGCTGCAATTACATGCTCTAATGGACCACCTTGTATACCTGGGAATACAGCACTATCAAGCATAGCTGAAACCATTTTAGTTTCACCTTTTGGAGTTTTTACACCCCAAGTATTTGGAAAATCTTGTTGCATCATAATCATACCACCACGAGGTCCACGTAATGTTTTGTGTGTTGTCGTTGTAACAATATGACAATGAGGGAAAGGATTGTTTAATAAACCAGCAGCAATTAATCCAGCAGGATGTGCAATGTCAGCCATCAAAATAGCTCCAACACTATCAGCAATTTGACGCATACGAGCAAAATCCCAATCACGAGAATATGCAGATGCTCCAGCTATAATAAGTTTTGGTTTTTCTTGTTTTGCGATTACTTCCATTTCGTCGTAATCAACACGACCAGTTTCTTCTTTTACATGATATGCAACTGGACGATATAAAATACCTGATGTGTTTACTAATGAACCATGAGATAAATGTCCACCATGAGATAAATCAAATCCCATAAATGTATCACCTGGTTTTAGAACAGTTAACATTACCGACATATTTGCTTGTGCACCCGAGTGTGGTTGTACATTTACCCATGTTGCTCCAAACAATTGTTTTGCTCTATCAATAGCTAATTGTTCAACTTGGTCAACTACTTCGCAACCGCCATAATAACGGTTCCCAGGATAACCCTCAGCATATTTATTGGTTAATACTGAACCCATAGCTTGCATTACTTCGTCGCTTACAAAGTTTTCAGAAGCAATAAGTTCAATGCCATTCGTTTGGCGTTCACGTTCTTTCTGAATTAAGTCGAAAATTTGTTTGTCTCTAATCATTGGTGGTAAATATTTGATTGTCAATAATTATATTCGAATTTGTATTTATTTTTTTGAAAGCACAAAGATAATGTAATCGAGCTATTTTTTTATCGTTTGCTTATTATTAGTAATTAAAAAGTTGTTAACTGTTTTGAGGTATTTCTTGTTTCATAACTTTTTCTTCTACTGTTATCCTATTATACATTGTTAATGCATAAAATGGAAGGATTACAGCCATTGTATACCATGCATGACATAACATTCCTATGCCAATAAGTTCTGGTATTATGTTTAAGTAATAATTTGGATGACGTACGTATTTAAATAAAAATGAAGTATTTACTTTATGATTCTTAGCAATAAATAGTTTTACTGTCCATACATCACGAATTTGATACATAACATAGAGTAAAACAATGTACGAAAACACAAATAGACAAACACCAATGAAACTAACTACATCAAAATTATTTTTTACAATAATAAGTTCAGATATCGATAATACATAAAAAATGACATGATAGATAGTCATAGATAAGCTATTGATTTTTCCGTATTCAATGGCTCCTTCTTTTCTTAATCGTTTTTCATTTTTGATAGAAAAAATAAGTGTTGCTAATCGTAAAACAAAAAATACAGAAATTATACTAAGAATAGTTATCATAAATAAAGTTAAAGTCTTAATTTAATATTTGTAATTTAATTGTTAATAGTCAATAATTTATGGGTTATTGAACTGGAGGTAGATTTATCTTTTCTTGAACAAGATATGAAAGTGGATAAACGCTTAAAAGTGTTTTATACATTGTAAATGCATCTGCCTTTGTTCTGTAATCACCAACTCTAATTTTAAAAAATGGAGGTTGATAAATTAGATAAGCTTTTATGTCGCTATATGTGTTCATAAATTTATTTCGAACTTCGTTTGCTTCGTCGCGAGCTTCTTTTCCCGATGAATTATAAATTTGAATTCTCCAACCCGAAAGGTTGATATCAGCTTTATTTATAGCAACGTGTTTTTCAATAAGTTTAGTAATTGCAGTATCTTGAATTATAGAAACTTTACCTTGATTAGGTGAAGTTGTTTTTGTAGTAATATTTTGGTAGAATGAGCTAAATTGTATTGAGTCATTTCCGTTTTGTGAGTACACCGAAAATGAGCTATACAGTATTGTTATTATTATAAAAAGCTTCTTCATTTATTTAAAAATTCGTTATTGCAAAGATATATATTTTGACAATTAATCCTAAAGTTTTGTATTTGACAGATGTCGTTTACTATCTCTATCGGTTTTCTTTTTCATATTGTTTTTAAATGCTTCGTCTAAATCAATGCCAGTTTGATTTGCTAAACATATTAATACCCATAGAACATCGGCCATTTCATCGGCTAAATTTGCTTCTTTCTCGTTCTCTTTGAACGATTGTTCGCCATATGTACGAGCCATTATACGAGCCAACTCTCCCACTTCTTCGGTTAAAATTGTCATATTGGTCAATTCATTAAAATAACGAACTCCAATTGTTTTTATCCAAGTGTCAACATCAATTTGAGCTTGTTTTATCGTTAAATCTGTCATAATTATTCTTTGTTTTTTGTGTCGAATAAAATAGTTACCGGACCATCATTTAATAGTTCAACCTTCATGTCTGCTCCAAATTCACCAGTTTGTATTTTTTTACCTGTTTCTTTTTCTAAAAATAATACAAATTGCTCATATAGAGGGATTGCAATATCTGGTTTTGAAGCTTTAATATATGATGGTCTATTTCCTTTTTTAGTGCTTGCATGCAAGGTAAATTGACTTACAACTAGTATTTCTCCACCAACATCTTCTACCGATAAATTCATAACTCCAGCTTCGTCATTAAAGATTCTTATTCGAGCTATCTTTGTACATAGCCATTGAATATCTTCAGTTGTATCGGCATCTACTATTCCTACTAAAATAAGTAAACCAACTCCAATTTTTGATTTACATTTTCCATCGATTGTTACCGATGCTTGACTTACTCGTTGTATAACTGCTCTCATATTTCTAAAAAACGGTTAAGTATCCAAAATGAATTTTTGCTGCATTAAATTGAATTCCATTTCCAAATTGACTTCCATAAGCATAACTAATACTAAATATACTCGATTTGTTTTGAACATTTAATCCCAATCCAAATCCATAAGGTGTATCGTGTGCATGCGAAGTTGCTGCTTTATTCTCATAATATGCAGCATTAAAAAATGCGAATAAATTTGAATTCTTTTGAAATAGAAAACGATATTCTGCATTAACAACAGAATAACTTGAACAAGCTATTTCTCCTTCATCAAATCCACGTAATAACTTTGCACCTCCTATTTTATATAATTCATTTCGATAAATAGCTGTGTTTTGCATCGTTGCCGATTTATCTTCAAGTAAAATAACTGTGCGTTTACTTATTGGAAAATAAACTGAAAAGCTGCATTTCAATTCTACTTGTTTTGTTTTAAGTAGTACGTTTTTATAAATACTAGAATCGACTTGTGGATTTTTATCAATTTTCTTGATACCTGAACTTGCTAATAATTCAAAAGTATATCCTTTTCTTGGATTATAGGAATAGTCTAAATTCCAAAGTTTTGTACCTGCTCCAAAGCTTGTTTTGCTTATGTCGGCATATTCTGGCAAAGTACTAACATTGCTTATTAATGATTTATCGAGTAAGGTTGATGATTTTTGTTCGAAATATACTTTAATCAGCTTATTGTAAGTAAAATAATATGGCAAAGCTGTATAAATGTCGGTGTTCATATAACTTGTATCTTGTTTGTATAAAAGAATGTTCGATTCATTTCCCAAACGAGTCTTAAACAAGTATCTAATTGAATATCCAGCAAGGAGTTTTTGTGATTTAGCATCAAGTTTTTGCCAATCGAGATTTATTAATTCTCCTTTGCTTAACATATTATTAAGTTCAAACGAAAGTTTACCCGTAATGAGTAATTTATTGTTATTTTGTGTGTTAGGTGCAAATCCAATCATTCCATCAAAGCGATTTGCCGACTTTTTTCTCAATTCAATTTCAATGTCTGCTATATTATTTTGTTCAAAATGAATTCGTGATTTTCCAACTATATCAATGAATGAAAGCTCATTGATAGCTTCTCCTATTTTTTTTATTGCACTATCATCATATAAACTTCCTGCTTTAATTCCTATTTGCGACATTAAAAAAGATTCGTCAATTTGTGTATAACCAACTACCTTTATTGATGAAATTGTAATTGGATTATATTTTTCAACTCGTGCAATTGCATTTATTCCATCATCAGAAATTTTGATACTATCTAAATAAATTGAAGCAAATGGATATGCATTGTTTTCGAAAAACTCAATGATTTTCTCTCTCTTTTTGATAAACTCTAAAATTGATACCGAAGCTTTTCTATTTTTAAGTCCAGCATAATTTAATGCTGATTGTGGTATATTTTGTAATTGAATTATTCCTTTATCATATTTCTTACCTAAAGACAAAACTGCTTTTCGAGTCGTTGAATCAATTGAAATTACATTTATTGATGCCGATAAATATCCCTCATTTCTAATTGATTGAGTTATTTGTTCTATTGATTTATATAACGAAACAGTATCTAAAAAACTATCGGCATAACTCATTTTCCTTGCAAAAGATATTGAAACCGAATCATTACCTTCAATTTTTAAAGTGTAATGCAGTTGACCAAACAACGATATTGGTAAAATAAATAATGCAAATAGAACTTTCATTATTCTTGATTCATGAAACCTTGTTTTTTTATTTCATCCAATAAGGTTTTTGAAAAGGCTACATTGTTTTGTTTCGAATATCTTTTTTCGGTAAATATTTGAGCGAGGCTATTTGTTCCATTTATTTTTACTAATTCTTTATAAAATTCCATATTCTCCTTTTCTGCATAAAGAGCTTCAATATCTTCATCACAATAATCACAATATACTTCATCATGAACAACTGCTTCAAGTAATAGTCTATCTGTCTTTGTTGGAGTTTCATCGGGATATCCAAGAACAACCGTCGTAACTGGAAATACATCTTTGGGTAAATTCAGTATTTCAATAATTTTAGGTGCAGTGTAATTGGTCGTTCCTAAGTAACAAATCCCTAATCCTAAAGATTCAGCTGCGATACATGCATTTTGTGCTGCTATAGTTGCATCGATAGATGCTGTATAAAATGATAAGAAATTATCGTATCCAGGTTCTGTATTATTCAATTTACACCATTTGTTAAAACGATTTAAATCGGCACAAAAAGTTAATACAACTGGAGCTTCTTCAATCATTGCTTGATTAAAATGACATTCTTTTCTTAGTTTTTGTTTCAATGCCAATTCAGTAGTAACAACAATACTATACCATTGCATATTACCGGTATTCGATGCTCTTATAGCTCCTTCTAATACGGTATCTAATGTTTCTTTTGATATCGGTTCGTTTTTAAATTTACGAATCGAAACATGGTTTAAAATTGCATTATTCATCGTTATCTGTATTTTAAAAATATCTATTAAATAAAAAGAGGCGTGAAAATATTCACGCCTCCCGAAAATTTCACATAAAGAATTAGTCGAAGCTTTGATTTGGCTTAGACGATATACTTATCATTTCAAAATATTGTGCTGGTGAAAGATCGTTCAAATAGTAATTAATTGGATCGATAGGTTTACCTCCTTTATGAACTTCATAGTGAATATGAGGTCCAGTCGATAATCCAGTATTTCCAGTTAAACCAATCAAATCGCCACGTTTAACTTTTTGACCAAGTCTTGCTTTTATTACGCTCATGTGACCATATAGGGTTTGAAATCCAAATCCATGATTAATAACCACATGCTTTCCATACCCCCTATCAACATCAGCATAGGAAACTACTCCATCACCAGTTGCATATATTTTGGTTCCTTGAGGTGCCGACCAGTCGCAACCACAGTGCATTTTTTTCGTTTTATAAATAGGATGAATTCTATATCCAAACCCAGAAACATACATAACTCGCCCATTTTCTGCAACTGGTTTTATTGCTGGAATTGAACGTAGCATTACTTCTTTATTCTTAGCTAATTCAATAATTTCATCAAATGATTTTGATTGAATATAAAGTTGTTTTTGCATTCTATCAACCTGTTTTGTTGTAGATAATACGAGGTCTAAATTAGGTTTTTCTTCAAGTTCTTCGTATCTATTTACTCCACCAAAACCAGCTTTACGAACAGAATTAGGAATAGGCTCAGACTCAAAAACCATTCGGTAAATATTATTATCACGGCTTTGTAATTCTTCAACCTCAGAATATATTTGGTTTAGTTTACCAGTTAGAAGTTCGTAATGAAGACGCAATTCCCTATTCTCTTCGCGTAAAGCTCTTTCTCTAGGTGATGGAAAGAATTCAATATAGAGAACAACTAATATAAAGCCAACAACTAAACCTGAAGATAAGTATGCAAAAAACCTTAGGACATATTCTTTAAAAGACACCTGAATTTTTTCAAAACTTAATGTTTCAGGATTAAACCTGAATTTATGTTTACGTCGTCTTTTATTTTTATGCTTATGCGTAGTCATCAAATGCTTTTGGTTTATTTTGATGATTAGGATTGAACTCCTAAATGATTAATAAATGCAAAAGTAAAAAAGAAATCATAACCTCACCGATTATTTCTTATATTTTTCACTTTTATATTGAATAAACTTCTAACGTAAAAGACAATCTATTATTGTCCTTTAATGGTAAAAGTAAAAGTACTTCCTTTACCAAACTCCGATTCAACCTCGATTATACCTCCCATTAAATCGATTATTCCTTTCGATATTGCTAATCCAAGTCCCGATCCGCCATACAGAACAGCAATTGAATTGTCAGCTTGTGTAAATCGATTGAAAATTAATTCTTTTTTATCGTCTTCAATACCTATTCCAGAATCTGATATTTTAAATTCAATAATACCATTTGAAAGTGGTTTGTACGATATTTTGATATTGCCTTCATTGGTGAATTTTACTGCATTACTGGCAATATTAATTAGAACTTGATATAATCGATGTCGATCAACGTAAATCGAATCATTTCCATCATAAAAGCCTTTATCAACCTCAAAACGAATATTTGTTTTATTATTCCTTTTAAGTTGTTCTTCAATAATGTTTTTGACTTCATCTAGTAATGAATTAATGCTAAATTCCTCATTATAAAAAGTCAACTGGCCTGTTTCAATTCTTGAAACATCAAGGATATCATCAATAATTCTAAGTAATTGTTTTCCGCAACCATCAATAATCGATACATAGTTTTCTGTTTCTTCTTTGCTTTGCGATTCCAATATTAATTTCGAAAAACCAATAAAACCATTTAAAGGAGTTCTAATTTCATGACTCATATTCGACAAAAACATCGATTTAAGTTTATCCGATTCTTCAGCTTTTTCTTTAGCTTTCCTTAAATTCTCTTCATATTCTATTCGATCTGAAATATCTCTGACTAAACATAACATGTGTTTTTTATTGCCAATTGTTAAAATCGAACTTCGAACATGAACTGGAATATTTACTTGTGAGTTTTTAGTAATTTCAGCATAAAAGTCAAATAAATTATTGTGTTCGTCAGTATTTTCACTTGTCGTTTGTGATACCGATTTTGAAAATTTACAAAGTGTATTTTTTTTAAGTTTGTAAATAATATCTTCAGATTTAAGACCTAAAAGTTTTTCACCTTCTTTATTTGTTTCTACGATTAAATCGGTATCCATTTCAATTAAAAATGCTGCATCATTCAGATTATCAAATAAATCATGATATCGTTTTTCAGTCTTTTTAATTAAATCTTGAGCAATTATTTTTTCTGTTTGATCAAATAAAATTCCATCCACAGAAGTTAGTTTAGTTTCGGGATTATATACAAATCGACCTTTCATTAAAATCCATTTGTTAACACCTGCTTTTGTTATTACCTTGTAAATGCTTTCAAATTCTCGATTAATTCCAATGCTATTTTGTAATCTTTCATAAAACAATTCTTTATGTTCGGTAGAAAGTAATTCTGTTAAACCCGATATACCTTTTTCAACAAAATAATGTAAAGAATATCCATCAGATAAATCATAAATACCTTCTCCAATAACCTCAATTTTCCATTCTTTTTCAAAAACAAGTCGAAAAACAATACCAGGAATATTATGAACTAGAGTTTTATATCGTTCATTACTTTCATATAACTCACATTCAATTATATTTCTTTTTTGTCCAAAAGTATCAATTGTATCAAGTAAATTATTAAACTCGTCATATAATTCACCAATTTCATCAAAGCTTTTTTTCTCTAATCTAATTTTATAGTTTTTATTATCAATTATTGTTCGAGTAACACTTGTAAGATATTGAATTGGATTTGATATAGACCTGTGAAAAAGATAAATAACTAAAAAAGCAAAAATTAATAGAAAACATAAAATTATTATAGTCCATTTTATAAAACTTGAAACAAGCATTTCAGTATTCATATAGCTACGTACATATAATCTTCCATATAATTTATTTTCAAAACGTATAGGAATGTTTACATGAATAAAACCATTATGGTAGAAACTTATCTTTTCAGAATTATATATTTGGTGGATAATAGTATCGTTTGACTTATGATACTCTGAAATATAATTTCCTAAGGTATCAATTGCAATTGCATCATAAATGAAAGGGATTCTAGAAAAATCGTTTAATCCAATTTTTATATTTTCAGGCGTTTTATCCTTTAATAAAAGCCCACAATAATCGCTAATTAATTTTGTCGAAATAATGGTTAGTTCAGAAGTTTGATTTTGATAACGTTTAAATTCGTATTTAAATGTTATTAATTCTGCAAATATGAAAATGACAATACTAGCTAAAGATACAATAAGTACTACTTTTGTTCTTACTTTTATGTTTTTTAAGTGTATCATTAATTATAATTTTATGCAAATTCCCCCTAATCAGAATTTATGTGCATTCTTACGTACAAATATATACAGATAATTATAAAGTAATTTAATTTATAGTCGAATATCGATCGTAATTATTAAGTTCAACAAAATACACTATGATTACAATTAGGCCTTTTGAATTTTCAGACATCATTACTGTTACTAAAATAATAAATGATGAAATTGGTGAAAATTATTATTCAGAAAATGAACTTCATTTGTTTATTTCAAATAAAAATTATATTGGATATGTAGCTTGCTTTGATTCAAAAATTATTGGATTTGGTATATCACATATTGATACTATTTCACAAATAATAGATATTACAATTGCTGATGAATTGAATTCATTTTTTAAATACTCACAAACAATTGGATGTATTAAAACTATAGCAATCAATAAAATATCTCAAAAACAAGGCATTGGTTCATTAATATGTAAAGCAATGATGCGTGATTTTAATGAAAAAAATGTTGATGCTATTATTGTTACTGCGTGGGAAATTGGAGATAAAGTTAATTCCGATAAAATGCTCAATTTATTTGAGTTAAAGAAGATTTGTGAAATACCAGAATATTGGAAAAATGATAGCTTAATTAAAAATTATGATTGTAGTATTTGTGGAAATCCTCCATGTTTATGTAAGGCTGTTATTTATGGTAAAATTCTTTAAACGAGTTCAAAAATTTTAAAATGAATTTTGTATCTTGCTTAAGATTTTGCATTAATTGTTGTGCAAATTGATTTGGTGCTGAGGTTTAATAACGAATTTACACAAAGATATGTTTTCAGAAAATGAAGTTGTGATGTTTTTTATTGCTATTGGAGTTGTAATAGTATGTGTAAGATATTACCCTAAAATAAAAAAAACAAAAGATGTCAAACTTCTACTTTTAGGATTCTTTGTGTTTTTTGCCGCATGTAATTTTACTATTATCGAAGGATTTATTTTTCCTCGTTTTTTTAATCTATTAGAACATCTTAGTTATCTTATAAGTTCTATTTGTATTGCAATTTGGTGTTATAAAGCAGGATTAAATTCAAAATCTAAAATATAATGATTTATTCGATCGATTTTATAAGTATTTGTATCACCTTAATTGGTTTCCTAACGATATTAATTCGTTGGAGACGAATTAATTATCTTGATATAAAAACATTAGTAAGTATTCTCCTCTTTTTAAATTTGATGTATTGTTTATGCATGTTTGTTGAATGGCAAAATTTAACAAACAAGCTTGAACCTTATGAAAATATTGTTGGTGCATTATTGTCAATGATGTGGGCTTTTGTTTTTTATTCCTTTATTCAAAGAGCTAATAATGATGAAATAAAACAAAGTGAAGAATTTTTAAAAATCACTTTAGCTTCAATAGCAGATGGAGTAATAGTAACTGATATAAATGGAATTATTACCAATATAAATACAGTTGCAAAAAAACTTATAGGAAGATCCGATAAAGATGTAATTGAGAAATTAGTTACTGACGTATTTAAAATTATTGATGTAGAAACAAGACAAAAAGCCATTAATCCAGTTGAAAAAGTTTTAGAAACGGGGCAAATTATTGGACTTTCAAATCAAACAATATTGTGTTCAAATACAGGAGATGAATATAATATATCAGTAAGTGCAGCTCCCATTTTAAATGATCAAAACGTAATAGTCGGTGTTGTTTTGGTCTTTAGTGATATAACAGTTAAATATATTCAAGAACAAAGAATTAGAGAGAGTGAAGAACGTTTATCTATGGCTATTAAAGGAACAAAAGCTGGACTTTGGGACTGGAATATTCAAACTCACACCTTTGTTGTTAACGATGAATGGTATGCAATGCTAGGCTATACTCTAGCCGATTTTTCTCCATTTACAATAGAGAAAAAGAATCAATTAATTCATCCTGATTTTCTAAAATTATCGAACTTTTGTATTCAACAACATTTTGATAAAAAGAACGAAATGTATGAATGTGAATTATTATTAAAGAATAAAAAGAATGAATGGATTTGGGTAATCGATAAAGGAACAGTTGTAGAATATGATTCAAATGGCAAACCTCTTCGAATGATTGGAACTCAAGTAAATATTCAGCGTCAAAAACAAATAGAGTTAAATATTAAAACTCAAATGGAAGAATATCAATCGCTATATGAAGAGTATTTGGCACAAACCGAAGAACTTTCCGAATCAATTGAACGATATCGATCTACCAACGAGGAACTTTTGATTATGAAAGAACGTGCCGAAGAATCAGATAGATTGAAAACCGCCTTTCTACAAAACATGAGTCATGAAATCAGAACTCCTATGAATGCAATTATGGGATTTTCATCTCTTTTACCTGAACAATTCGATAATCATGATAAATTGGTACAATACACTGAAATTATTAATAAACGTAGTGCCGATCTTTTAGTAATTATAAATGATATTCTTGATATCGCAAAAATAGAATCTGGTCAAATTTCGTTATCGCAAGATGAATGCAATTTAGGGCAGTTTTTCGATGATTTAACAATCTTTTTTAATGAACACCGAAATAGAATTAATAAAACGAATATCGAATTTATCACAAATATTCCCAAAGAAATATACAGTAAAACAGTCATTTCTGATAAAGGAAAACTCAATCAAATATTTATAAATTTAATAAATAATGCATTTAAATTTACCGAAAAAGGCTTTGTTGAATTAGGTTGTACTTTGAATGAAAATGAAATTTCATTTTATGTAAAAGATACTGGAATTGGTATTCCCCAAGAACGTCAAACAGATATATTCGAGCGATTTATACAGGTTTCGGCAACTCCTTTTCATTCGGGTACTGGATTAGGATTAGCTATTGTAAAAGGCCTTACTAATTTATTTGGTGGTCAGATTAAGCTTAGTTCTGAAGAAAATATAGGATCAACATTTTATGTGACCTTACCTTTGAATAAAATTCAATCGGAGCCTGAAATTAAGAGAACAAAGAAAAATCAAAGCGATTACAATTTTAGAGGTAAAACGATGCTAATTGTTGAAGATGATTATTATAACGCAGAATATTTAAAAGAAATAATGCATGAATATGGTTTTACTGTTATTCATGCAAGTAATGGTACTGATGCTATTTCTATAGCTCTTGAAAACCAAATTGATGTTATTCTAATGGACATTCGCCTACCCGATTTTACTGGTTATGACGTAACTCAAAGAATAAAAAATCAGAAACCAAACATTAAAATCATTGCTCAAACAGCGTTTGCTTCAATAGAAGATAAACAAAAAGCTTTAGATGCTGGTTGCGATAATTATATAAGCAAACCAATAAGAAGCGAAATACTTATTGAACTACTGAGTGAAGAGTTGATGTAGATTTTTTACTTCTTTTCTTCTTGCTCTTTAACTGTATTTTTTATTTTTACTACTTTCGACAATAAATCAAACCAAAATGGTGCACCAAAAGATATTGCAAAACCAGTTATAAGATAACCAATTATATATCGGATATCGCAAGTCATATGTAATAAATATAAAAATTTCTCCCAATTAGTTAATTGTAAATCGGCAGGGAAATAACGTTTTGTAAGTTCCTTATTTTCTATTTTCAATTTATTCTCTTCGTTATAATCAGTACATTCTTTTTTCTTTTTCTTATACATTTTCCAAAGAACAATATCGAAATTTGCATCTCGTCTTTGACGTATATGTAAACTATCTTTTACTCTACATTTTTCATATGTTTGAGGTATTTTCCAACCTATTGCAATAAAATTATTCGAATTATATACCTCATTTTGAATTTGAGAATAAACTGTTTTTATCTGTTTTCTTAATGTATCATTAAATGTTTTAACTCCTGTATCTAATGTTTGAGTTGTATCTTTTTGCTCAGCATTTTGTAAATAAGCCGTTGACAAAGCAACTAATTCAGTTCTTGCCTTATCATCTTTCGAAAGATTATTTGCAATTGTTAAAGTATTGATATTGAAAATAAATGCTAAAGCTAAACCAATAAAAAACAAATTCATTCTTGTATGTTTCTTATAATGGAAAGTTAAAAGTTCCATTGTTTCGTCAAACCAGTTAGTTAAAGTCTTTTTAAAAACTTCAACGTTTTGTTCCGATGTTTCCCAAATTGTTTGTATATGACTTATGGTTTCTTCGTCAAGATTAATCGTTATTCCATTATGGATTACGGTCTTTTTTTCTAATGTATTTGTAATTTTTGCCTTATCATCTTCACCTTCACCATTTTTCTTCAAAATATCTAAAATAGTTTTCGAAAAAGTTTCTGATTTTATATAGGCTGGATTAGAAACTTTTTTATTAAAACCTAAATATTTTATTCCTGGTTGAGAGTAAAATACGGTTGAAAAATCTGTTGGATGAGGCCATATTTTTTCGATTCGAGGATAAATTGAACATAAGACATGACGAAAATCATGAACTATTCTTATGTACCAAGGATACTTATGATCATCAATCAACATTCGACGTATAGACTGACGCAACATTTTCGATCGTAAACAATAAATATTCGACATTAATTCTTGAATTGACGATGCTAACAAGCTATAAAGGAGAAATATAAATACTAACCCTAGAACCAATTCTAATATTTTTGAGCCGAACATATTTTTAAGATTTTAAAGTTTTCTATTAAGTTACTTATCAGTGTTTAAATATCTAATTCTCAATTTTTATTCAGTTGGAAATTCTAACCCTTGTACAATTTCTTTCGGTTTATTTTCAATTGAAATAGTATATGATGAATCTAATATAAGAGCAGATTCTATTTCTGTATTTTCATACTTTAATCCTTTCATTTTGGGGCTTTTCCCTTTTTGAATTAGAGTGGCAATTTGTTTATCATTTAGCATTAAGCCAAATTGTTCAAACATAACTTTAAATGAACAACCATTAGCATACTCGCTACAACCAAAAGCTGTTTTCCCTTTAAGCATTTTCCCTTTTTTACATTTGGGACAAATTACTTCTTCATTTTTTTCAGCTTTTGGTTCAGTATTTTTTGCCGTTTTCTTTTTACTTTCCGTTGATTTTGGCTTTGTTTCAGATTTTTCTTTTTCTGTAACAACAACATCTTGTTCTATTGAAATTGTTTTGGCTGTTTCACGCGAAACTTCAGAAACAAGTTGAAATACCATTTCTTTCATTTCAATTAGAAATTGTTTGGGATCGTATTCGCCTTTTTCAATTTCGCGAAGTTTCTTTTCCCACATTCCCGTAAGTTCAGCCGATTTTAATAATTCATTTTGAATCGTGTTTATCAATTCAATTCCTGTTTGTGTTGGGACTAAATTCTTTTTTTCACGAACTACAAATTTACGTTTAAACAATGTTTCAATAATATTAGCACGCGTCGATGGACGACCGATGCCATTATCTTTCATCAATTCACGTAATTCTTCATCCTCAACTTGTTTACCAGCTGTTTCCATGGCTCTAAGTAAGGTTGCTTCAGTAAGCATTTTGGGTGGTTGCGTTTGTTTTTCAAGCAAATCAGGTATATGTTCACCTGTTTCACCTTTTTCGAAATTTGGCATTATTTGCCCTTCATCGCTTTCAACTTCAGAATCTTTTTCATTGTCTTTTTTAGGATATAAAACTCTCCATCCTTCTTCGAGAATTACTTTACCCGTAGCTTTAAATTCATGACTTCCTACAACTCCCATAACGGTTGTATTCGATACAATACAATCGGGATAAAATGCTGCAATGAAACGACGTGCAATTAAATCATACACTTGTTTTTCAGCAAGAACAAGTCCACTAGGTTTTATTCCTGTTGGTATAATAGCGTGGTGATCGGTTATTTTTGTGTCGTCAAAGACCTTTTTACTTTTCTTAATCGGCTTGCCCAAAATTGCAGCAGTGAAATTTGCATATGGTTCCATATTCTTTAGAATACCTTCGATTTTTGGATATACATCATTGGGCAAAAATGTAGTATCAACACGAGGATATGTAACCATCTTCTTCTCGTAAAGACCTTGAATATATTTTAATGTTTCATCTGCTGTAAAACTATATTTCTTGTTACATTCAACTTGTAAGGATGTCAAATCGAATAATTTTAAAGGAGCTTCACTACCCTTTTTTTGTTCAAACGAAACGATTTCGAAGAGCTTCGTTTTTATTTCTTCAATTATTATTGCAGCTTCTTCAACTGTCGAAAATCGTCCATTAGTTGAATTAAAAATAACTCCTCGATAAGTGGTTTTAATTTCCCAAAAAGGTTTTGAAACAAATTGTTGAATTTCTTCGAATCGTCGTACTATTAATGCTAATGTTGGTGTTTGGACACGTCCAATAGATAAAACTCCCTTTCCGTTTGCATATTTTATAGTATACAATCGGCTGGCATTCATGCCTAGAAGCCAATCACCTATTGCTCTTGCATTACCTGCAGCATATAATCTATCAAAATCGTGACCTTCTTTGAGCGATTCAAAACCCTCTTTAATAGCTTCATCGGTCATCGATGAAATCCATAATCGTTTCAATGGTTTTGTACATTGAGCTTTGTTTAAAACCCAACGTTGAATTAATTCTCCTTCAATTCCAGCATCACCACAATTTATAACTTCATCGCATTCGGTAACTAGTTTTTGAATGGTATTAAATTGTTTTACAACACCATCGTTTTCAATGAGTTTTATACCAAATCGTGGTGGTATCATTGGCAAAGAATGTAAACGCCACGATTTCCATTCAGGAGTATAATCTTCTGGATTTTTTAATGTACATAAATGTCCGAAGGTCCAGGTTATTTGATATCCATTTCCTTCAAAATAGCCGTCTTTTCTCGTATTTGCATTTAAAATACGAGCTAATTCTTTAGCTACACTTGGTTTTTCAGCAATACAGACTTTCACCCGAATTAAAAATCAAGTTTAATTTTCATGCGTAAACCTATACTCGAAACATTTGCATGGTTCATATAACTAAAGCGTTTTACAACATCAATTCTAAAGAATCGGAAGATGTTTGAAACACCCGCGCTAGCTTCAATATATGGTTCCTTTTCGAGTGTATAAGTGATTGGTGTACCATTTGCTTGTGTAGGGAATTTAAATAATTCAGGATGATTTGCTGGATTATTTTCTTTAGTAACACTACCATATAGAACTTTACAGGCAACCACTTCTCTAAATTTTAACTTTTTGAGTAAAGGTATTTTATTAAAGAAAAATCCATTAAAGCAATGGTCTATATTTAACGAAACATATTGGTCGCTCACAAATTCCAAGAAATTCATAAGATTATACGACATCGATTGATAAGAATACGATTGGTTAGCACGGTGAATCATAAGTAATGGATAAGGAACTGTTCCCCATATTTTCCCCGCTTCTAAAATGACATCAGAATATCCTAAAACCGAAAAGTAAACACGTTTGCTTATTAAAGCTTTTAATGAACGATAATTGTAATCGTTTCCAATTAGTTTTGATCCAACAGTTGCTTGTAGTTGTAATACTGGATATTTTGATGCTAAAGGATTTCTAAATTGTTTTCCTTGATAATACTTTTCATGTGGAGCATAACGAGCTGTTAATGAGAATTCAGATATATTTAAATATTTTATATCATTTGTATAATTAGCATAATTAGTTCTATTGTAATAAAGATTTCCAGCTGGTGTTTGTTTGGTAAATTGATATGTTGCACTTACTGAAAAATGGCTTTCATTCTCATTGTAATATTCAATTTTTGCCGTATTATTGTACATAAATTTATCGTTTACTCCTCTTTTTATCGAAAGTAAAAAGTTATCTTCCTGAACAAATTGAAGGTCTTGACCTGGAATTTTTGTGTCGTTCTGATAATAAACTTTTAAATATTTAACTGGGAATTGATATATCGTTTTATTTGTAAAACAATACGAAGTGCTGAAATAATACTTAGGTTTTTGATCCTTAAAACCATAAGCACCATATGTATCGAATATTATTTTTCTATTGAATTTAGGTGTTGTTCTTCCACCAAATCGTAAACGATTTCCTTCTAAATTATTATAGCTATAAAACGAACCTAATGGACCTATTTCAACATATCCAAAGTCTTTATATCCAGCAATTACAAGAGTTAATAAATTCATCGTTCTTTTAAAAACAGGTGCTTTCTTCACACTATCCATCATTGTGTAAACACCTTCTTCAGTTTTTTCGAGCGGTCTATGTCTATTTTCAACCCAAAAACTATCTGGTTTATTATCAACATTATCTTTGATTATAATATCTGGTCCGTTGTAAATTGAATCATTTTGAGGAATATTAACAAGATATTTTTCATACGAAACAGCTCGTTGACCATAGATTCCAGTTCCATTTTTCGACAAACCAAAATCGATATTAATTTCATCGTTAGTTAAAATCCAACCATGATTATCGATATTATTAAATTCTTGTTTTACTCTTAAACTTTTAACCCAGTTTAGATTTATATTTTTATTTACATACATATCAACCTTTTTAACAGCATAGCTACTGTCATCCATTATGTACATATATCCTTGAAACAAAAAGTCATTTTTATTATAAGGCGAGAAAAACATTTTTATACATTTTGTGTTACCTACAAAACTAGTATCAACGATAAAATATTTATAGAAAGTTGTAGCTGTAGCAGCTATAGGGCTTAAAAATTGATTTGTAAGAACAGTTGCGTTATTTTCATAAATATCAATGTCTTGATAGAGATATTTCAAGTAATTATCTAAGCCTTTATTATCGACATAACCCTCAAAACCAACCATTTTTTGAGCTTTTACAATTTCATTGGTTACTTTGGGCGATTTACGATAATAAAAGTCAGAAAGGCTTTCTTTCATGTAAACAGGTAACACTTGACTTCCTTCAATTTTTGATGTATCGAGATGGTCAAATACAAATTGTAAATCTTTGAATGCTTTACGTTCTCTAAATTCTTCGGTTATATTACTTAAACCAAACATTATTTTCTCATATTTCTCGAATTGATAGAATTTAAAACTTTCTTTTTTATTCTTATCTCTATGAGCTATTACTTGATTTATGAGATCTATTGATGGGTTATCGCGTTTTTTGTAGCGTTTTTTTTGTGGTTTTACAACTACTTCATCGATAGCTTTCGTACTTGATTTTAGTTTAACTATAATCTCTTGATTTTTTCCTTTTTCAATTTTTATAATCTGTGTTTCAAACCCAATGCAAGCAACTTTAATTTTATCTGAAGCCACAAACGATGCAAGTTCAAACTGACCATCATCGTCGGAACGAGTTCCAACAGATAATCCTACAAACGATACTACAGCAAATGGAATGGATTCGTTAGTTTCAGCGTCGATAATTGAACCAGAGATAATAGTTGAAGCTTTAACTTTTTGAGCTATTATGTAGTTGTTACTTGATAAAAATGCAATTATTAATACAACTAAAAACGAACGTAAACGATAATGGTTATTCATGAAAAAAATGGTTCAAAGTAATGATTTTGAGTTAATTTATTGTAATTATTATTGACTTTTATGATTGTAAACAGTAATTATAATGATTATTAATACTCATCGAAGGCAAAGATAACGTTGTTTTATTAGAAATATTGAACAAATAAGATTAAAAATGCCAAATTTAATAACAACTAATTAAAACAAAATAATTCGATTTCTTATTTAATAAAAATTGATTTTATCGATGATACAATTAATAAACCAATTAGAAAAACTATGTTCACAATTATACTAAGTATCATTAAAAAGTAAAATACTGAGAAATAGAAACTGACTTTTGCTACAATTGTTAACATAAAATTCCCAATCCACAATGTAGCTAAATTAAAGAGTAAAAGCACAACTATAAAATATAGAAATCCTTTAAAAGCACTTTTAATATCTGCTGGACTTAAAGTAATTGAACTACCAATAGAGAACAAAAAGTAACATAATAAAACAATTTTCCACCAAGTAGTTTTTGCTCCAAATAAAACAATAGAAATATATGAATATCCACTTTTATATACGGTAAAACCTAGTTGCTTTAATGCCGATAAACTCTTGAAAGATTCGATTCCAAATTGAAAACTTATTTCTGTTACACTATATTGGTATAATGCATATGTTACAAGAAAAAGTGCAAGAGCTCCTAATAGTATTGGACCAATTCCAATAAAAAAATTACCTATGTTTTGATAAATACTTTTTTTGTTAAAACGATGATTTACATGTCCAAGAGAACCAGTTTCAGCATTTGGAGAAAATAATACAATTTCATTTATATGATGACCAAAAATCAAAGCAAAGAGAGCATGCCCTAATTCATGAACCGATGTTCCTAACCAACCAAAAACATACAGATAAATAGTTCGGCCAAAAACTTTATAACTAAATTCTTCATTTAATTGAGCTATATAATTCATTATAAATGCAAGAATTAGTAATGGACCAAACAATATTAGTAATTGAGTTCCTGTTGATACTAATACCTTTAAAAAGTAATCTAAAATTATATGAAGATATTTATCCATTAATGTACTGCTGATATCGGTCAAAGATACAATTTATCCATCTTTTGAAAAACATAAACTCAAATTCTAAAATAATTTAATCGTTTCTGTATCTTTTTACCTTTTTTTGTATTTCACTCCTATACACAAACTAAAACCATTATTTATGGCAGATAAAGTTGAAAACGAATGGGAAATAATTGAAAGATCAAAATACGATCTTCAATATTTTGAACCTTTATATACAAAGTATTATCCAAAAATACTTTCGTTTGT
>Ga0302288_1000525_pt1 | contig 30483 bp, 16 predicted proteins | sample III_Fen_N1_1_FD_194549 | JGI IMG/M metagenome (GOLD analysis project Ga0302288, IMG submission 194549) | Peat permafrost microbial communities from Stordalen Mire near Abisko, Sweden - III_Fen_N1_1 | ecosystem: Environmental > Terrestrial > Soil > Wetlands > Permafrost | place: Sweden: Abisko...
AAATAGTTATCCCGCTCTTCGCTATTGTTATTTATTATTTTCTTTTTAAGCCTTTATTTACAATGAACGTTCCCTTATTTTGGGATTGCAAAGGTAATACTCTTTTTTACATTGTCAAGACATTCATCAACTTTTATTCATAAATATTTTACCAAATTATCTATTTGCTTGATTCTAAGTTTATTTTGTTTTTACTTTTTTTGAAAATTATTGTCAATAACTTCGATAAACGACTTTATTTAAAGACTTGCAGAGCTTCTAAAAACAGAAAAGGCTGCAATTTCTTGCAGCCTTTTCTAAAAAATTATGATAATTTTATCTGTATACTTTAGCAATAACTGATGAACCATCTCTCATTGTTGCTTTAACAAAAGAAATTCCTTTTGGATAAATTATACCTGCAACTGATTGTGATTTACCAATACATTGACCCAAAATTGAAAATCCTTCTGCAGCAACGACATTGCTGTTATGCAATAAACTTCCAAAACTTACTTCGTTTGGTTTAACAATTTTAGAACCAGTTACTTGATCGCCAACATGAATTTCGTATAATTTAAGTTTAGACACTTTTCTATTTATGGTTGTGAAATATAAATACAATGTGTTATAAAAAGTTGTGTTTAAATTATTCTCTAAAGTCAAATTTGTAGGAATTGGAAGTGTTACATTAACAGTTATCATTTTACCTATTGTTTTTATAGTATCTCCTGTTTGTAACGAGGGATTACCATCAACCCATGGCGTATGGTCTATCTTTGCCCAATAATAAATTGTATCGGGAGTGTTGATTGTAAATTGAACTTTATTATTTCCATTCCCTAACATCATGGGAATATAATCTGATGGTCCATTTGATTTAAAATAGTGAAAATCACCTCTGCTCCAAGCATCCTTAGTTCCAGATGGATCGTCGTTTAGATTAATAACAAAAGACTCATCGGAACCATCATAATATCCACCAAGAGGATTATTATCAAACCAACCTCCACTTACAGCATCGGAATCTGAAAAATAAATCGAAAAACCTGTACTTTCAGTACCATCCATTCCAACGACAGTACCTATATTGGAAGTTCTTACAGATGGTTGTGAATAACCATAAAAAGCACAAATCGATAATGTTGTTACAATTAATAATAATTTCTTCACAAATGTGTAATTTAAAGATTTTAATGAATTTAGTCCCAATAATCAACAAAACACTGATATTGCTTAAGTAGTGTAAAAATAACACTAATTTCGAAATATCAACATTAATCCTTTTACTTATATTTTGCTAATCTTTTGTCAACTCTTCAACGATATCGGTAAAATTAACTCCCGAAAAATCGCCTGAACTCATAAATAAAAGGTTTTTATTTACCCATTCGATAGATTGAATTTCTTTTAAAAGTTCTGCTTGATCGGTAAAAACTTTAAGTTGAGCATTGCCAAATGCATTAAAAACTTGTTCAGCATCGACAATTTTTTTACCCTTTATATTAGTAGATTTGGGATTATAGTAAACAAATTTTGTGTCGGCCAAATCCATTGTTCCATTATATTGTTCGATAAAACGTTCGTCCAAACTGCTCGAAGAATGTAATTCCATGCATGCTACTAAATGTCGTTTAGGGAATTGTTGACGTACGGCTTTAATTGTAGCCGAAAGTTTCGATGGTGAATGTGCAAAATCGAGATAAACATTTACCGAATCGTTTTTACCTAATAATTGTAGTCGTTTCGAAGTCCCTTTATAGGTTAACATTGCATTGTAAAACATTTGTTCTGTGAGCCCAAGCATGCGACAAATTTGTAGAGCGCCCGCAACATTTTGCATGTTATGTTCGCCAAATATTGTCATTGGAATTCTGCCTGAATCGACAATTAAGAAATTTTTATTTTCGAATGTTTCGTAAGGATGTGTATTATATGGTAAACGTTCGAAATCTTTACTGTGCTCATCGACAAGGCGTTTTACCATAATATCGTTTTCGCAATAGACAAGGCTTCCACCTGGTTCTAGCGAATCGATGAAACGGCGAAACTGATCGATATAAATATAGAATGATGGATAGACATTGGCATGATCCCAAGCAATTCCGCTTATTAAGCCAATATGTGCTTTATAAAACTGGAATTTGGGATTGAGTTCGATTGACGATGCTATATTTTCGTCGCCTTCTATAATTATTAATTGTGCCTCATCGGTAAGTTGTACCATTGTGTCGAAGCCATCGAGTTCGGCGCCAATAAGGAAATCGACATCATAATTATTAAATGTAAGAGCATGTATGATAAGCGATGCAATGGTTGTTTTTCCGTTACTTCCACCAATTACTACACGCACTTTATTTTTACATTGTTCATACAGAAATTCGGGATATGAATAGACTTTAATTCCAAGTTCTTGAGCCTTTAAAAGTTCTATATTATCGACAGGAACGTATTGACTAAAAATAACTGCATCGAGCGTTTTTGTAATTTTTTCGGTATGCCATTTTTTATCTTTAGGAGCGATACCATTTTGTGTGAGGCGCGAATACGTAAGTTCCGAAATTGTTTCATCACTTCCTGTAATTGTCATTCCTTTTTTGTGGAGTGCTATTGCAAGATTATGCATTACACTATTCCCTATTCCTATAAAATGTATTTTTTCCATCGATTTCGCTTTATGAACTTCAATAAGTTCGCTTTATGCAAATATAATAAAAACGAACGAAAGAATAACGGGAGTTCTAAAAATGCAAATGAGACGCAATAAATTGCGTCTTTACAATAAATCTCCCAATTCGATTTTCATATTTCCCGATATAACTCCACCCATTATGACCGCTTGAGGTGTTATGGTTATTTTATCGAGCAAAATTTGATTGAGATTACCATTAAGAGTAACTCCTTTTCTTATTTGATAGTTTTTCAAAAAGGTATTTCCCGATGTTATTGCTGTTTGCATTTGATCTTTAAGTGGAATTGTTAACATTGGTTCTATCATCTTTAAAAAGTCGTTGTGTAATAACCAATTTGCCGATTTTAATAATACATTTCGAGTTTTGACTTCGAAATCGAACTTTGTAATTTTAAGTGCTTGATTTGTTGCATCGTATTCGAGGTTTCCAAGACAATAAACAGTTCCATTTACCGAACCAGTAACATCAATTACGACTACTAATTTATCGCCTTCGCCAAACATGCTTATTTTATTTATTGTAACATGCTTTTTGCCTTTATCGAAAGTTTTACCAACTACGAATTTTTGAGCTAAATCGGTTATTTTTTGAAATGAAACATTGATGTTTGTATTAATTTCAAAGTCGGGTTTTACCGTATTTACCGATTGATAATCGGGCAATTTTGTTTTTGTTATAGCTTCGGTAAGTGCTGAGCCAACGCTAGTTTCAATAAGAGTACTTAATCCTAAATTAAAACTTATTCGATTTCCTGTTCCGACAATTGGTGTGGAAAATAATGCCAACGGATTTACTCGTAACCAAATATTAAAGTCTTTATTAACATTTACTGGTTTTTGCATTAAAGCCCATGTTTGATCCATGGTATTTCGAAGGTTGAAATTGTCGGCAATAGCTTTATCAATCGAAGCAGTTATTTTTCCTTTCATCGATTTTATTGCCATATCGGCAACAAAGGTTACTGGAATTGTCATTCCAATAGCGTTAATTTTCGGTGCTTCGGTCCAAACATATTTACCAATAGCAGTTTTAGTCGATATTTTCCAATCTTTCGATAATGCAAAAACAGAGCTAACATCAACATTTAACGCTCCAGTTGCTTCGTAGTCGGAATTAACAGAAACTCCAAGAACCGACTTTTGATATCGATATTTTACCCAAATTTTTAATGGCAACGTGCAAGAAATAGTATTTCCGACAATAGTAAAATGAAAATCTTGTTGCTTGAAAACTTTAACCATAACATTATCGTCGTCGATGTTATTGTCTTCGTAAATCGTTCCTTTAAATGTATTGTTTATGCTATTTTCGAGTTTTTGAATATCTAAATCGATAGACATTGCAATAGTCGATGGTTTATTTTCGACTGTTGGTGGGATATAATTTTCGTCGGGTTTAACTGTTGTAAGTTGCGTTTTACATGAAAACAAAAAACCGAGTATTGCCAAGTGTGATAGAGTTCGTAATGTCATTTTGTTGAAATTTTACTTGGCAAAAGTACTAATAAACTTGTTTGAATGGAGTCTATTTAACTACAACAAGACTTTTTATTATGTTTTGCCAATTCGCAACCTGTACATCCACCACAACCACTTTTCTTTGTTTTTACAGAAAGCGATTTTACCATGCCAAAAGCAACATATCCGACTGTTGCAGCTATAATTACAATGACTAAACTATTTTGTACCATGATTTTCTAAGTTTACATAAAATAACTTCCAATTTGATATACGCCAAAAGATAAAAGCCAAGCCAATATCGTTGTGTAAAACATTGTAAAAACCGACCATTTCCAATCGCTTTCGCGTTTTATAGCGGCAATAACTGCCACACATGGAAAATAAATCAATATAAATATCATTAACGAAAATGCGACCAATTGCGAGAACACTTTCTTGCCAATTTTGGGTCCGCTGGTATAGGTTTGTTCTTGCAGTTTTGTGTGCAAATTGGCCGACGATTTATTTACACTAAAATCGGTCTGATACAATACTCCCATTGTTCCCAACACTATTTCTTTAGACGCCAATCCGGTTAAAATACTTACGCCAATTTTCCAATCGAAACCAAGGGGTTGAATAGCTGGTTCAATTGCTTTTCCCATTCGACCGATATACGATTTTTCTAATCGTTCGGCTTCTCTATTCGATTCAATTACTTTTATTTCTTGATGTTTTATGCTATCGAACAAAGTATTGTTATTTTGAATTGTTGCAATTGCCGAATCGTAGTTTTTCGAGAAATGCACATTCCTTGGGAAATAACCCAAAGCCCAAATAAGTATCGATGCCACAAGAATTGTAGTTCCCATTTTGGTGATATATTGAACGCTTTTATCCCACATGTGAATGCTGGTATTTCTGAGTGTTGGAATTCGATATGGTGGTAATTCCATTACAAAAGGAACATCTTTTTTAGCGAAGAAAATATTTTTAAATACTAATGCCATGATGATTGCCAACACAACTCCTATAAGGTATACCGACAATAATACCAATCCTTGATGATAAGGGAAAAATGCCGAAATCAGAAGAATATAAACTGGCAAACGAGCACTGCACGACATAAAAGGAATAATTAACATCGTAAGCAATCGGTCCTTTTTATTTTCCAATGTTCGGGTCGACATTATTGCAGGAACATTGCAACCAAAACCCATCAACAAAGGAATAAATGACTTACCGTGTAGCCCGATTTTGTGCATCAATCTATCCATAATAAACGCTGCACGAGCCATATAACCGGTGTCTTCCATTAAAGAAATACAGAAGAAAAGAATAAGGATATTTGGTAAGAAAACAATAACGCCACCTATTCCACCTATAATTCCATTTACCATTAAATCGCGAAGCGATCCAACAGGCATAATATATTCAATGGTATGAGCAATGAACTGAACTCCTAAATCGATCCAATGCTGAGGGTAACTTCCAATTGAAAATGTTGCTTGAAACATTGCCCACATAAATATCATAAATAATGGAAAACCCATCCAGCGATTGGTTAAGAAATCGTCGATTCCCCATTTCTTTTTTTCTTTTTTTATTGATGATTCTTTATAGGTTTCTTTAAGTGCTCCTTTAATAAAACCATATTTTGCATTGGCAATGATGGTTTCTGTATGTTCGTTAAATTCTTTTTGAAGCCGAATAATTTCGACCTTCGACATTTCAATTATATCGGACGAAAAAGGAAGTTTTGAGAATTGACTAATAAAGGTTTTATCGCCCTCTAGCAATTTAATACAGGCAAAACGTGGATAATAATTATCGACCAATTCGTGATGTTTCTTGATTTCGGTTTTCAGTTTATTGACCGATTCGTTAATTATACTCCCATAATTAACATGAATATGGCGTAGAACAGGATCTTTATCTTCGTAAACATCAATTACTTTCCACAATAATTCGTCTAGTCCGCGACCTTTCGAACCAATGGTTGGAATAATTGGTATGCCAAGCATTTTACCAAGGGTAACATAATCGAAATCATCGCCCTTTTTCTCTAATTCGTCGAACATATTTAAGGCAATTATTACCTTGATGTTCATATCAATAAGCTGCGTTGTAAGGTAAAGATTTCGTTCTAAATTCGATGCATCGATAACATTAATTACCACATCGGGTTTATCGTCGGTTAAGTGTGTGCGAACATATAATTCTTCGGGCGTATATTCCGAAATGGAATAGGTTCCAGGTAAGTCGGTAATGTTAATTGTATACTCGTCCTTTTCGACGTGGGCCGTTTTTAAATCGACTGTAACACCACTATAGTTTCCAACTCTTTCGCGTTTTCCAGTAGCATAATTAAAAAGTGTTGTTTTTCCACAATTTGGATTTCCAACCAATGCAACATTTATCGTATGTGTTTTTTCTTTTATTGAGCGTTTCAAAATATCGGAAACCAAGGTACCTTCGAAAACGGTTTCGGCCATTAATTTGGCTTCTTCTTCGGAAACAATTTCGATTTGTTGAGCTTCGGAACCACGAAGTAACACGCGGTAACCCATCAATTCGTATTCAACAGGATCTTGAAGTGGAGCTTTTTTGATTGGTGTAACAGTAGTTCCAGAAACAAAACCCATTTCGTTAATGCGTTTACGAAACGAACCATGCCCTAGCACTTTTGTGATAACACCTGATTCACCATTTTGCAAATCGCTTAAATATTTTTTTTGTAATTCCTGCTCCATCATCCCCTTCGTTTTAAAACATATTGTAAAAGATAAAACGATTTTCCATTACTATTCAACAAATTTTTACTTTCAATTAGACGCTTGTTTATAACGCAAACATACAATTTCTTTCGCTTTTGTACTATGTTAAAATTCAGCATGAGCTCTTAAACCAAATGCATGAACTGGTCCACGATCTTTGTTATATCCTGGATTCATTATAAACTGATAATCGGGACTAAGAGTAAATGGAGAATGTAGTACATTAAACGAATAATAGATTTCAGCTATCATTTCTGGTTTATAATTTAGTTTTCCATCGCCAATAATAAATCCATAACCGCCAGCAGCCAAATAGTTACGATGATCTTTCGATAATCCATTCGCTAATATTGCAATGCCTAATTTATCGGTATTTCGTTGCCATTTATTGCCATTTACTTGCAATCCCAAACTAAAGGCTCTATCAATTTCGGTAAATGCCCATGTTTCGTTATGTCCATCGTTAATACTTGCTCGCATAAAGAATCCTACGTTTTCCGATAAACTTTGATCGACATTTATTCCAACACCATATTTATTACTGCCTGTTTTATTTACACTATCGATAGCATGAGAAACATTTCCAGTTGATGCTCCATAAGCCAAAGCTTCTTTATAATTTCCCATTCGTGCAATGTTATAGAAACCAATAAATCGAACTGTTCCAGATTGTTTTCCAAATGAATATTTATGTTCGAATTCCAATGCGTTTGCATTTGCATGTCGAATATCTTTATCCATATCTTGTCCATTTGCAACTTTTGGAACCGTTACCATGCAATATCTAATTGCCCATGTTGGTTTAACCATTTCGATAACACCTCCATATGTATATCCTTTTGTATTTGCAGGATAATCCCACGCTCCATTTCCCATTAACGACCAGTTATAGAATTGATTTCTTGGATCGTGAGCATATTTATTATTATCGAAGAAATCGAGAACGCTAAATTTTCCAAGTGTTAAGGAAATATATGAGGTTGGAATTGTAGCTTTTACTTGGTTTAAACCATCATCAACTTTTTGTGTTTCGTTCGATAATGCAAATAACTGTCTAAAATAATATCTTGCATGACTTCCTCCTGGAGCAGCATTACTTACTCTATATACTTCGCCATTAGGAAAACCAGCAACTCCTCTTGTTTGAGAGAATCCGCTTCCACCCGTTATTTCTGGATTATAATACGCGAAACCATTTTTCCAAAGACGAACACCTAAAAATGCAGTTGCCGAAATCGAAAGGGTTGCACTTTCAGAAGCCAACAAACTATTCATCCCCGAATATGGTGATGTAAAATCGGGATGATATTGATACATAATAGTATTTTGGAAATGAATATTCCATCTATCGTCTTTAGAACTATCTAATGAATTTTGCGAAAATGCAGAAACAGAAAGGCAAACCAAGAGCAGTAGACTGCTTGCATGTTTTTTAGTATTAGTAAAAAATGTAGATTTCATTTTAAAAAGCATTTATTATTACAAATAAATTATTGAACAAATATATGTCTTAGACGAACCAAGATACAATCCCTACATTAGGGGATATTTAAAAAGAAATGTTCGAAACAGACGAATCCGTTTCGAACATTTGGGGGATATATATAAAACATGAAAAGGACAATGTTATTTTATTTCTTCGTGTTTAATTCTATTAAAAATCCAGAAAATAATTGGGAAAACAAGTAATGTTAGAATTGTCGCAGTAATTAATCCGCCGATAATTACTACGGCAAGAGGTTTGGCCGACTCCGATCCAATGCCCGTTGACAATGCAGCGGGCATAAGACCAATTGAAGCCATAAGTGCTGTCATAATAACAGGCCGGGTACGAACCTTAACAGCATTTAAGATAGATCCGTCTAACGTTAGACCACTTTTCAGATTGTTATGAAACTCAGAAATTAATATTACCCCATTTTGAATACAAATACCAAATAAAGCAATGAATCCAACACCTGCCGAAATCCCAAAATTTATTCCGGTTAAATGCAGAGCCAATATTCCTCCAATCAATGCAAATGGAACATTCGCAATAACTAAAGAAGCATCTTTAAGATTACCAAACATTATAAATAATACAAAGAAAATAGCAATTAAACTTATCGGTACGACCTTAGCTAAACGGTCGGTTGCACGTACTTGATTTTCGAATTCGCCAGCCCAACCTATACTATAACCTTGTGGCAATTTAATTTGCGAAACACGACTTTGTGCATCTAAAATAGTACTACCTAAATCGCGATCGCGAACCGAGAATTTAACTCCCACAAAACGTTTTGTATTATCGCGATAAATAAAAGCTGGTCCAGTTATTTTTTTAATAGAGCAAACTTCTTTTAAAGGTATTTTAGCTCCATTGAGTGTTGGCACTTTAAGATTTGCAATATCGTTTTCATCCTTTCTAAACTCACGATCGTAACGTATACGAATATCGAATTTTCGTTCGCCTTCGTACTTTTCGGTTGCCGTTTTTCCACCAAATGCCATTTCTAAAACAGCTTGTGCTTCGTCGGGCATAACACCATAAGCAGCCATTTTTTGTTTATCGAGAATAACGCTAATTTCGGGTTGACCAACATTTCGCATTACACCCAAGTCGCGAACTCCTGATACATCTTTCATTTTCTCAACAACTTGGTTGGCTATAACATCGAGTTTATCTAAGTCGTCGCCATAGATTTTAACACCATTCGAAGCATTAAATCCAGCTACAGCTTCGGCAACGTTATCGATAATTGGTTGTGAATAATTATAGCAAATTCCTTGATATCGCTCAAGTTTCTTATCCATTTCGTCTACCAAATCGGTATAACTAATTTTTCGTTTCCAATCGTCATGAGGTTTAAGATTTACCTGCATTTGCACATAATAGAAACCACTTGGATCGGTACCATCGTTACTGCGACCAGTTTGAGAAAGAACTCCATTTACTTCTTCAAATCCCATTAAAATTTTACGAAGTGTAGCAACTCTTTTCACCGTTTCGGTTAAACTTTGGCTCATTGGATATTTCGCTTCGACCCAAAGTGCACCTTCGTTGAGCTGTGGCATAAACTCGCTTCCAAGGAATTTAGCCGAGAAGAATGTTAAAGCCATGATGCTAAATGCAACTATAAGTGTATATCGTTTATGTTTAAAGGTAAATAGAAATGCTTTTTCGGTAATTCTATTCCAAAAATTAACAAATGGATTGTGCTTTTCACGAACATTTTTATTTAATAAAACGTGGGTTAAAACGGGAACTAATGTTAGGGTAAATAGTAATGCACCAAGTAATGCAAAGCCTAATGTCCAAGCTAAAGGCGAGAACATTTTACCTTCAACTTTTTCGAAAGAAAATATTGGAAGTAATGCTATGATGATAATTAATTTTGAAAAGAAAATTGCTTTTCCTAATTCTGCGCCATTCTTTTTAATGAGGCTTCCTTTTGCAAGTTTATTGAACTTCTCGTCGCCAACTTTTGTTCGTAAATGATCGAGCGTAACAAACAATCCTTCAACCATTACGACGGCACCATCAATGATAATCCCAAAATCGACAGCTCCTAACGAAAGCAGGTTTGCTGTCATTCCTTTTAGTCGTAAACAAAGAAATGCAAACATCAATGCTAAAGGAACTATTATCGATACAATTACCGTTGTTCGCCAATCGGCCATAAATAGGAATACAATTACCGTAACCAAAATGATACCTTCCATTACATTGTGCATAACGGTATGAGTGGTGTAATCCATTAATGTATCGCGGTCGTAAAATGTTTCCATTTTTACATCCGATGGTAGAATACGAGTATTTAATTCTTTGATTTTATCTTTAACACGAGCCAACACTTCATGAGCATTTTCGCCTTTTCGCATCACAACAATACCTTCAACAGCATCGTCATTATTATTAAGACCAACTTGTCCAACTCGAGGCATTGAACCTTCGTGAACATCGGCAATGTTTTTTACCAATATAGGATTGCCATTGTCGTATGAAACAATTACGTTTTCAATATCTTGTTGCGATTTTATAAGACCAACACCACGAACAACAAATGCTTGTCCATTCTTTTCAATAACATCGCCACCAACATTTAAGTTACTTTTGCTTACGGCATCGTAAACGTCCATTGGAGTAATATCATAACCCGATAAACGATTTGGATCAATACTTACTTCGTAGGTTTTTTGCTGTCCACCAAATGCTACAAGATCTGCCACACCAGGAATTGCACGTAATTGACGATCGATAACCCAAGTTTGCAGTGTTAAAAGTTCGCGACTATCTCTCGATTTACTTTTTAAGGTGTATCGGAAAATTTCTCCAGTTGGTCCATATGGTGGTTGCACATCGGGTTCAACACCATCGGGCAATTGTACATTATGTAAAAGATTGTTAACCTGTTGTCTAGCAAAAAAATCTTCAACATCATCATCGAAAATAATTTTGATTACAGAAAGGCCAAACATCGTAACGCTTCGAACGCTGGTCTTTTTTTGAACCGAGTTCATTGCAATTTCGATTGGAGAGGTTACAAAACGTTCAACTTCTTCAGCGCTACGTCCGTTCCATTGTGTTACAACAATAATTTGTGTATTAGTAACATCAGGAAATGCTTCAATAGGCATTTGACGAAATGCGATAAATCCGGCGACAACAAGTAGTCCAACCCAAAAAAAGGTGAACATCCTGTTTCTTAAGGAAAACGATAATATCGATTTAATAAACTTATTCATAGCTCAGAATTTAATCGTTTAAAGCATCGTAAATTAAAAGCTGATTGTGTGTTATAACAGAATCGCCAGCTTTGATTCCTGATTTGATGTAAGAGACATCATCTAATTGTCTGTATAAGTCTACCTTTCGTGTTTCAATATTAAATCGGTCTTTATACACCATCACAAAATATTGACTTTTGTCGAAAATTATTGCTGTCGAAGGCACTTCAATCATTTTATTATTTTGACGATAGCTTATTTTAACCGAAGCTTTCATTTCTGGCTTTAATAAATATTCGGGATTTTGAAGTTTGATTCTTACTGTCATTGCCTTTGTTTCAGGGTCAATAATATTATAAATCTTATCTATTTTACCATGAAACACTTTATCGGGATAACTTAATGTGGTAACATCTGCATCGAAGCCAAGTCCTACATCTTGTATATCGGTTTCACTAACATTAGCTAAAGCCCATACTTCATCAATTTGTGCTATATCGAAAATGTTATTAGTATGATCGCTACGTAATAACATATCTTCGTTAATTTGTTTTTGAAGAATAAAACCACTAATTGGTGATCTAACCTCGTATACTGCTCCAGCTTTTAAACTATAAATTCTATAGGTTTCTTGAACTCTCGAAAGTTGCGATTGTGCTTTATCTAACTCACTTTTTGCAGTTAAAACATCACGTTCGGTATTTAGTTTTCCTTCGTACAATTCTTGAGCTGCTTTCAAGTTGTTTTTTGCAACAACAACATCATTTTTTGCATCGTTGAAGTCTTTTTCGAAACCTGCAACTTCGGTACTTCGAATTGTTGCTAGAAGTTGACCTTTTTCAACATAATCGCCCAATTCAACATACACTTTCATAACACTACCACCAACCATCGGATAAATTTCGATAAGCTTATTATTATCGGCAGCAATCTTTCCATAAAATTCGAGCTCGTTTTTTACATTCTCGATATTTGCACGACTAAATGTTGTAGATTTTAACATCGTGTCGCTCAGTACAAAGGTTTTTTGTTCTGAATCGGATTCTGTCTTATGACTTTTGCATGAAACAAGCGATATTCCGCAAACAACCACTATTATTTTAATTAAGCTTTTCATCATATTAAGTTCAAATTCTACATTCATTTTTAAAATATTTTAGTATTTGTTGTGTAGTTAATTTCTTCACAAGCATTAATTAGATTTTTTGCAAATTGATGAAATTGCATCATCGACAAAGTGTAACTTTCCATAAAGTCTGTAAATTCAATAAGCGAGATATTTCCATCTTTAAAGTTTTTTAAAACTCCGGCTTCTACTTCATCAAAATTTTTAAGCGACTCGGCATTTAATAATGTGAAATTCGAATGTGCTTCCTGCCATTTTTCGTACGACGAATACACTTCGTTAATAACCGTATTTTGCGACAATGTTTGTTGAATACTCGTTTCGCTTTGTTGTGCTTTTGCAATTTTTATATTTCCTTGATTTCTATTCCACAAAGGCAAAGGAAGACCCAACGAAACGCTCATTTGGTTTTTATAAGCAGCACCCATTTGGTCGTATGTTACACCAACCGATAAATCTGGAATTGCCAAAGATTTTTGCCATTTTAGATTTGTATTTGCAGCCTCAACTTGTTTTTGAGCAATGAGCAAATCGGTTCTATTGGCTAATGCTTTACTTTTAAGCGAATCGATCGATGAGATTGTATTTGTTTGATATATGTTCGTTTCGTTATCGCTTGGTTTTGGAATAATGTTATTTGGAATACCAGTAATTAATTGAAGATTGCGTCTGTTTTCTATTATTTCGGTATATAAATCGGATTTTTGTTGTTTGAAACCAAAATACAACGATTGTAAACGAACTAAGTCTTTCATTGGTAAATTACCCTTTTGAACTTGTGTTGAATACGAATGAATAAGTGAATCGAGATTGTTTATTTGTTGCGAAATCGCATCGTACGATTGTAAATCGTAAAATAGCGCATAATAATTTTGACGAAGTTGATATTTTAGATTTCTCAATAAATCGGCAAATTCTTGTTCTGCAATATCTGCATTTGTTTTTGCAAGTGCAATTTCATTATGTTTTTTCCCACCTAAATATATCAGTTGCTCAATACCAACTGTCTTTTGTCCTAAATTATTTACATCAAAATATTTTTTACTTCCTGGATTGTATGTATTTAACTCGCTTGATAATGTTGGATTTTCCCAAAGTCGAGCTTGAATAATTGCAGCCTTTGCAGCTTCAACATTAAACTGACCAGCCATAAGTGTTAGGTTGTTCTTTAAAAACAACGATTCTGTTTGCTGTAACGATAGCGTTGTATCGTTTTGAGCAAATAAACCGGTAAAAAGGCAAACACAAAATATCGAAATATAAGTCCTCATTTTTGTACTGTTAGTATCATTCAGTACAAAGATTACAACATGCAAATTAAAGTAGGCTTAAAACGGGACTTAAAAAAGACTTAAAATGTAAAGGATACCGTAAAACGATTCGTCAAATCGGTAGGAATAGAATATTCTATTTGAGCATTATGGTAATTAACTATTCTTTCGGCAATTCGTAAACCCAAACCTGTTCCGGGAATATTTTGCGAATTTTGCCCTCTCGCAAATGCTTTAAACATATTCTCTTGTTCTACACTCGATAATGTTTTACCTTCATTTGTAACCTCAACACTTAACTTAGTAATGTTTTGTTTCATTGCAACACGAACATGCTTATCGTTCGAATACAAATAGGCATTTTTCAAAAGATTGACAAAAACAATTTTAAGCAAATTTGCATCTGCTTTGATTTCAATATTGGTTTCGTCGTTACTTTCATTTTCTATATTAAAAAGTATATGTATATCGGGAAATGTTTTAGAAATTGAATTAATAGCATCGAATATCACTTCATCGAGCCGGCATGGTGGTAAAAATTTGTTCGCATTTTCTTTGTCAATTCGCGATAATAATAGTAAAGACGAAATAGTATCGGCCATTTGGTTCGAATCGCTCATTATGCTTTCCAAATAGTGCAGCGTATTTTCCGAATGTTTTTCTTGTTTTATAAGGTTTTGAACCTGCATCATTACTCTTGTAATTGGTGTTCGTAGTTCGTGTGATGCATTATCGGTAAATTCCTTTTGTTGCTTATACGATACATCGATTCGTTCCATCATTTGGTTAAATGCATGTGCAAGTAAATCTATTTCGTCTTTATTGCCCGATTCTTCGAGTCTTACATGCAGTTTATTCTCCGAAATACCGGTAATCCTTTTTTGGAATTGCTCAAGAATAGATAGAACTTTTGAGCTTAAGGTGTAAGAAAAAATAATTATCGATACTGTGCCAAACAGAAAAGCTCCAAGCAATAAATATCGTAAATATTTAAGTTTTGCGAAGCCATATTTATCTTCTGCCGAAACAATTATATAGTATTCATTATTATTTGTTCGGTACGAAATTCCAAGTAAGTCAAACATGTCGTTTTCTTCATAAACTTTTCCTTGCAATTTAATTTTTTCAATAACAGTATTCGAATATGAAATAGCTTTACCACCAATATTGCTATATATCATCGATTTCTGAGAATTGAAAATGAGAATGTTATCGTTAAATAATTTGTCAATAACATTTTTATCGATTATTTCCATCACACTTTTCTCCGATACTTTCGCATCAACAAGCAATTCTATCGTTGATATAGCCTTTTCTTCCAATCGAAGTTTAAACTCTTCGCTTCTATAACGGGTAAAGAGCCAAAGAACAATAAGCAAAACAACCGCTAAAATTGCAGAAAAAAGGATACTAGAATAAATCGCAAACTTTTGTTTTAAACTCATGAAATTAAAAGACCTTAAAATTATTTGTTTTTATTCTTCAGCTTTTAAATAATATCCAAATCCTGGTCGAGTTTGAATAAGTTTTGGACTAAACTCTTTATCAACTTTCTTCCGCAAGAAGTTGATATAAACCTCAATAGTATTTGTTCCTGTTTCGAAATTTATATCCCAAACTTGTTCCGAGATTGTTTGTTTCGAAACTGGTCGACCTTTCGCTTTTGCAAGTAAAAGCAGCAGTTGATATTCTTTTGGTGAAAGTATAATTTCCTTATTATTGCGGCAAACTTTCATCTCCGAAATATTAATTTCCAAATTTTCGATTTTAATAATTTCGTCGTCAATCATCGGTTTATTCTCTCTTCGTGTAAGAGATTGTATTCGAATAAATAATTCATCAAAATGAAATGGTTTTACCAAATAATCGTCGGCTCCACGATTAAATGCATCTACCTTATCTTCTATTTGTCCAAATGCAGTTAACATTAAAATTGGTGTTTGCTTGTCTGTTAATCGAACAGAACTACAAACTTCTAATCCATTAACTCCAGGAACATTAATATCCAAAATATAGATATTATAACTTGACGATTGATATTGCTTTAAGAACAAACTTCCATCGTAAACGACATCACATTCAATATTTTTTTCGTTCAAAAAAACTTTGATTTCTGTCGCTAATTTAAAATCGTCTTCGAGAAGTAAAACATGCATAAGGATTGAATCTAATTTTACATAAAGGTAGATATTAAATATCTGAGTAATGGTTAAAAACGCCTTAAAATTAATAACACTGTTAAAATCAGTAAAATGTGTTTACCCGAAATTGCTACCCAAATTGGGGAAAAATTCGAAAAGTGAACCTCAAATTATTCAATTTATAAATTCGTTTTATAATAAAAGAGAATAAGTAACAATTGTTTTAAAATAGCCTGAAATTGTCAATGCTTATACATATTCTTTAAATCGTTATGACAAAATGGGGTTTTAAACCAAAATTCTGGTACTATTGATTTGCCTGTAACCTTTTCAACTGATGAATCATTTCCACCATAACAGTTAATAACAGTTGAATTGGCTGAAAGTTACGTTTCAATTTTTAAAACTCTTGTATGTGATGAAAAACTCTACCAACAAGCAAATTTTTCAATTCAAGAACTTTCAGAACTGTCTAAAATATAGGTTCACCATATATCGTATTGCATCAACACAAAATTGAACAAAAGTTTTTCCGATTTTATAAATGACTATAGAATTGAACTTGCAAAAAACAAGTTACAAGATTTTAACTCGTCGAACTTAATCATCGAGGCTATTGGTTTAAATTGTGGTTTTGGATCAAAATCAACTTTTAATGCAGTTTTTAAAAAATATACGCAATTAACTCCCACCGAATACCGAAAATTACAAGCTTAATCCCCATTAGCTACTAATGCAAAGGTAATGAACTTTTTGCAATATGTACAGTTTTATAATTTTGCACATATTCGCAAGGTAACTATTAAAAAATACTATCTATATTTGCTTTTTATTTATAATTATTGACGCATTTACGTCAAAATGAATTCATTTTTAAAATACATATATAAAGTAATCATAAACCTAATAATTAAAATCATAAAACATGAAACGTTTATTACTCATCATCGCTGCATCGGTAGCAATTGCATTTAGTTCCTTGGCACAAGACACAAGGGGAATTAGTTTTCAAGGTATAGCTCGCGACGACAAAGGAAATGTTATCGCATCAAAAACATTGTCTGTTACTTTTACAATTAAAGAAGGTGTAACTGATGTTTATTCGGAAAAGCAAGATAAAATTAATACAGATATGGCTGGGGTATTTACAACAACAATTGGTAGTACAACAAATACAACAGTTCTTATTGGGAAAACATTTGCCGATATAGATTTTTCAAAACAATATAGCATAAATATATCTGTAACTTATAGTGGCGGAGCTGCCATTTCAATAGGCACCTATGCTTTACAATCGGTTCCTTATGCAAAGTTTGCAACAAGTGCATCAAATGGTGTACCTGTTGGAACTATTGTAGCTTATGGAGGTTCAACCATACCTGCGGGCTGGAAATTATGTGATGGAAGTACTGTTTATAAAAAAGATTACCCACTTCTTTTTGACGCTATTGGAATAGATTGGGGATATGGAGACAATACTACTGGCTCTTTTAACTTGCCTGATATGCGCGGAATGTTTCTACGTGGAGCTTCTAAAACGACGACGAATGATCCAGATGTAAGTTCACGTACAGCAGTAAATACTGGAGGTAACACAGGCAATAATGTAGGAAGTTTACAAAAAAGTGCAATTTCAGAACATAAACATCAACAACGTACAACAGTAAAAGAATGGTGGGGACAAATTGCACCAAAGGAAAGTGGTTACGCCGCTGGTGGGACATATTTTTACTCTGATGGATTTATTGGAACGACGGTTAATTCAGATGGATCCCATCTGATTGAGGGAAATATTCGTGGTGCAAATCCAACTGTTGGTGCTGGAGCAAATATATCACAATTCTATACTGTTGGGGTTACTGGACCAGATGCATCTACTGAAACTCGTCCAATTAACGTTGCAGTCTATTATATTATAAAATACTAATATTTACTATGAAGAAGATATATAGTAGCCTCTGGCTGTTGCTGGCAATATTGCAACAGGTTTTGGCTCAAAATAACGATACCACTATGTCGCCAGTTGTATTTGGTATCGTTGGTGATAATGCATTTACAGCACAAAACCATACAAATACGAGTATCTCGTTTATGATTGGTCAAGCTTTTGTTTTAGTAGACCATACTACTCCATTCGATACAACTCGATGTGGGTTTCCTTATGAAGCACAGTATATGCAAAATACTTTTGCAGGTGGTTTAGCTTGTTCAAAAGGTTATTATTCTAACTATGTTTTATTGCAATGGAACATTGTGAATAATTCAAGTTTGATAACAAATGTTGTTATCTATCGTCGACCAGTATCGTTGAATACTTCAATTTTTCAATTAGCAGCAAAGCTCGATGCCTCGGTATCGAGTTGGCAAGATATTTACTGTGAATCGGGAACTATATATGAATATAAAGTTGTTGCCGAAGGAATATCGGGAGCTCAAGCAGAAAATAAAACATACGTTTCGGGTATAGGATTTCGTCAAATGGAAGGAACTGCTACTGGGCGTATAACCTATGCAGGAGGAACTGCAGTTATGGGTGTTTCGGTAATTGCTGAAACAAAACCTGCTATTGCAACTTCTGCACTACAATTTTCCGAATCAAATAAAGCAATGCTTATTGATCAAGCTAAAAACGGTGCTTTGTTTACAAAAGACGGCAATTTTAGTTTTCAAACTTGGGTTCAAGATACTACTACTGACAATTTGAAACATGTCGTTTTTGATGAATCGACCTTTGGTAGCTTATATATTCAGAACAATACAATTACGTTTTCAGTAAAGGATTTTGGAGATGCTAGTATTCTATATCCTAAAAAAGAATATTTCCATATATCGGCAATTATTGATGGTGATTCATTGATTTTGCAACTGAACGACGGGAAAACGGTAAAGAAAATTAAAAAAGGATATAAAGGAAAAAAACTTGCAAGTACAGGAACGAGTCCTTTTTATATTGGGAATGATGGAACACTTTCTTCTCCATTTAAAGGATTAATGAAAGATATTCGTTTTTGGTCAATAGCACTTGATTCATTGAGCATTCAACAAAATTACGATAGAGTTCTTGCCGGAACGGAAGTTGGTTTAAAAACATACTACCGTTGTAACGAGGGTGTAGGGTCAATGGCTTACGATATTGTTCATGTTGGGAAACAATACAAAGCAAACAATGCAACACTTGTTGGTGGAATTACATGGTCAAATACTACACCTTCAGCTCTTAAAGTTAAAGGTGTAACCGATAAAGATGGTAATTATATAATCTCGGGAATCCCTTATACTGCCGAGGGATCGAGCTACCAGTTTATTCCAATGATGTCGCAACACAGCTTTAATCCATCGCAAGCACTTCGATATTATGCGGCAGGATCTGATGTTAGCAATAATGTCGATTTTACCGACAAATCGTCGTTTGTATTTACGGGTGTCGTTAAATATAAAAACACATCAATTCCTGTTGAGGGTGTAAGTGTATTGATTGATGGCACTTTGGCATTTAGAAACAATAAATTAGTTACTTCAAATGATAGTGGACGGTTTGTTGTAGATGTACCAATTGGTCAACATAAAATAACACTAGCTAAGCAAGGTCACAACTTTGTTGAAGGATTTCCCGGAAGTGACTGTAAAAGCTGTGAAAATGGATTATGGCCTTTTAATAGTGCCCTAACATTTGAACCAAAATTCTTTGATAACACACTAGCAACGCTTGCTGGACGAGTAGTCGGAGGAACAGTTGAACAAGCTAAACCATTAGGGTTTGGACAGTCAAAAAACAATGTAGGTTTAAGTAAAATAACTCTTGAGTATAATAAACTACTTGGCGATTTAAATACTACCGATTATGACTCAACAGTATTGTCGAACGATACCGCAATAAAATCGAAATTTGTAGTATTAAAACATTCTCGTAAAATTGTTATCTATCCTGATTCTTTAACTGGAGAATATGAAGCATTGTTCCCTCCTGGAGAATTTACAGTACTCAATGCATACGGTAATATATATAAAGATAATAATGACTTTACCGCAACAGATTACGATTTTGCAGACCAAAATCAATTAGGTCCTATTGATTTAGATATTACTAAAAAAGATAGCTCACAATACAATTTTGTTGTAACAAAAACGGTAAATGGTAAAAAAGTAAATTCAAACGATTCGCTGTTAAATAGGTTTAATAAACGAAGAGATTTCATTTACAGAAATGTACCAACAATTCAAGTTACACAAGAAAATCAAAATTTCTTTGGTGATTCTAGAATTGAATTTACCGATTCTAAAGGAAAGATAAATGACACCTTGTTTTTAATAAAAGATTCAAGCTATACGAAGCCTAATACTGATGTTTATTATTTTGGATATCCTATTTTTCATCAACAGGCAGAATATACTTTTCAAATTAAAGTATTTGAATCGTATATGAATAAATTTACAAAACGAATAGAAGAAATACCACAACCTCAGGGAGACACAATTATTATAAATAACGGTTTCTCTGCTTTAAACACTATAATAGATACTTTATCTCAAAAAGGAATCTTGAAGTACACATTTACAGCAGGAGATCCAAATTTATTATCAGATCATGTATTAGGTTCAACATTTACCTATAAGTACAAAAAAGGTAAATCTATGGAATCCGTTTTACTAAAAGGTCCCGATGCAATAATACTTGGTGCTAAAGGAGATGGAGGTTCTCCGTTTATAACAACAGGGCCTAGTGAAATTGATATGATTTTACGTGATCCTCCAGGTTCAACAAGTTTTACTTCACTAGAAAAAGGTACAACTGTAACAAAAAAGATAACAAATATTGGAGTTGTTGTTGTAGATGGAAGTCTTAGTGCTACAGTTCACTTAGGACCTAAAGTTGCGATTTCATCAGGAATCGGTGTTATGCTTATGAACGAAGTTCAATCAAAAGCAGATGTTGAAATTGGTATTAAACAAACAATTAAAAATACTTTTGCAGGTGATCATACAACAAATACAACGAATACAGAATTATGGTCTACGAGTGCCGATCCTGCATTTGTTGGTAGTTTAGGCGATGTATTTATTGGTCATTCAACAAACATTGTTTTTGGTAGAACAAAAAACATAGCTATTATATATGACTCATTATCTTCGAAATACAAAATAAAAGAAGGAACTAGTTATAGTATGTCTCCCGAATTTAATACTTCGTTTAAATATACTCAATATCACATTATTAACATCTTAATACCAAACCTTATTAAGATAAGAAATAGTTTTTTTGAAGAACAGCCTAACATTTATAAACAGAAACTAGCAAATGTTTACGAAAACACAAAAACGTGGAAATCTACATTAAAAGATACAATATATGGAGATGCTTATAATTTCTTTGTAGCTGAATATACAAAAAAAAATAATGGTAAGATATGCTCTGATTCAGTTCTAGTTTATACAAATTGGATCAAAGATTGGGAAAATATTCTAGCTCAAAACGAAAAGGTTAAAGTTGAATCTATTGCAAAATCTGAATCAAAGGGAACAAATCATTCTTTTGATGCAGGAACTTCATACCAAAACACATCCCTTTCTGATGATTCGCAGGGGTTTACTTATACTTTTAATTCAGAAACTTATGCTAATGGAGATATAGCAACAGGTTGTGTAGTTAACGGAGTTGGTATCACAGTAAAAGCTCACGTAGGTGGTGGAATTAATTATGAACATAGCTCTGGTAAAACTGAAACAAATAGCATTACCTATAATTATATGCTTAGCGACAACAATCAAGGCGATTATTTAAGTGTTGATGTTATTCCCGCAACCGATGGTTATGGTCCTGTTTTCCGAACAAGAGGAGGTTCTACAAAATGTCCATACGAAGGAAAAGAAACAGCTCAATATTTTGAACCATCAACCAAGCACGAGCTTAATGTTGCTACAGAAAAAGCTGAGATTCCTGATATTCGAATAAACAAAAACAAAGAAGCAACGCAATTAAGCGTACCGTCAACACAAGCTGCAATATATACCCTAAGTTTGGGAAATATTTCAGCATCGGATGCAACTGGTTCGTTCAACATTTCTTTGGCTCAAAACAGCAATCCTAATGGTGCACTAATAACAATTGATGGCGTTTCGCTCACTCAAAATAATGGATTAGTTTTCTACATACCATCATCAGGATCGTTAACCAAAACTCTTTCTATAGCTAAAGGTCCAACAACATCACTTAAGGAAAAGATTGGAATTGTTATGACAAGTTCTTGTGGCGATGCTAGCGATACAGTATGGGCAAATGTTGAATATACGCCAGCATGTACACCAGTTGAACTTAAAACACCACTAGATATGTGGACGATAAATGGCGTAGAAGTTTCGAATATTTTACTACCAATAAAAGTAAGTGGCTTTAATCGAAACGAAACTAATTTCGAATCGGTCGTACTTGAATATAAACCAAGTTCAAGTTCAACGTGGAAAACACTTATTACATATTATAACGATTCTGCTTTGTATAAAGCAAGCACCGATGATGCAAAATACAAATCGGTAATAGCTAATTCAGAAGTTTCGTACAATTGGAACACAAAAGAATTTTCCAATCAGAATTACGATATTCGTGCACATTCACAATGTATAAATAACATTATCGCATATTCCGAAGTTGCAACGGGAATAAAAGATGTTGCTCCAATACAAAGATTTGGAACACCACAACCTACAACAGGCATACTAGGAATTGGCGATAATATTGGAGTACAATTCAATAAACCAATAGTAGCAGGAGCAATTACCGATGAGTGTATTGAGATAAGTGGTGTACTTAACGACTCACACATAAATCACGAAACGAGTCTTAATTTAGATAGTGTATCGGCTTATGCAAAGGCTGATGGTTTTAGCTTTGCTGGTCAACCCTTTACTATTGAACTATGGATGCAACGTTTAGATTCAATGGCTATAGGTGTGCTTTTCTCAAAAGGAGAGAACGATGAAAAAATTGAATTTTCGACTGCAAAAAATAATGCATTACAAGTAAAACTCGGTAGCAATACGTTCGCTGTTGACCCTAAGCCTTGTTTTAGTTCTATTTTTCCTGCAAATGCATGGCATCATTATGCTTTAGTGTACGACACTATAGGTTCGTTACGAGTATTTGCCGACGATAAGGAGATTTTTAGGACTGATACTGTAAAATTTGCTACAAACGAGCGAAGTTCTATTTATATTGGTCGTTCTGTTATTGGAGGACATTTCGGAAAAGCCTTTGTTCACGATATTCGTATTTGGAACAAAACTCGATCAATTGCAGAAGTTAATTCAGTAATGGATTCATTACTTTCGGGTAGTCAAGTTGGTTTACTAGCATATTGGCCATTGAACGAAGGAAACGGAACGATTGCAAAAGATCGTGCAGGCTCTCACTCTTTGACGATTAATGCATCGTGGAAACTAAAATTGCAAAACCAAGCTATTCTATTTGAGGCTACTAAAAAGCAAGCGTTACTAATGAATACAAAAGGTCTGTCATTAAGCAGCGAACAAAATGCAACAATTGAATTTTGGTTTAAAGCAGCAATTCAGCCACAAAGAGCATGTTTGTTATATAATGGACTTACCGATTCGACGTCGAACGGTTACAATCCTAAAGCTTTCGGACTTTTCTTGGAGCCATCTACTGGAATATTAACTTTAACATCGGGTGGACAAACGAAGAATGCAAGTTTCGGAAATGTATGTGATAATAGTTGGCATCATTTTGCTATTGTAATCGACCGTTTAAGTAATGTTCGCACCTATATTGATGGTAATGTACAAAGTCAATTAGATGCATCGTTGTTTGTCGATATCAACTTCGAAAAAATGAGTGTTGGGGCATATAGAAATAAAATTACATCAGACTCTTCTGTAAGCAAACATTATTTTACTGGTATGATTGATGAACTTCGTATTTGGGGAAGCTCACGACAAGCTAGTTTAATTAACAATTACAAATATTCCAAAATACAAGGTACCGAAACTGGTTTGTTATTCTATTTCCCTTTTGAACATTATCATACAATGAATTCTGGAGTTCAAGAAATTGAAACAACGCTAAAAAACCAATTAGTGTTTAATGATGGTAAGTTTAAAAATGCTGGCATTGCACGTATCGATTCTGTTGAGGCTGAGTTAGTAAATAATCCCATTTTCACAAAACAAGCTCCAACAATTAAAGATGCTTTACCAACTGAGACAATTTCGGTAAACTATGTTGTAAATAACGACAAATTACTTATCAATCTGCCAGAGCAATTTGCTTATAGATACGAAAAATGTATTCTAGATATTTCGGTAGAAGGTATTTACGACAAAAATGGAAATAGATTAAAATCGGCAGTCCAATGGACAGCATTTATAAATCAAAACCCTGTTGTTTGGAGTAAACCAAGTAATTCAATCACCATAAATTCAGGTGAAACTGGAACATTTACTGTTGATGTAGTAAATAAAGGAGGGAAACTTAAAGATTTTTCTTTAAACGGACTTCCCGTATGGTTAAAAGCAGAACCAGAATTTGGAACATTACAACCAAACAGTTCGCAAACAATAACATTTACAATTAACTCAGGATTAAATATTGGTTCTTATAGCTTGCCAATTAACCTAACAACCGATTATGGTTACGACGAAAAGTTACAAGTTGATGTAAATATTAAAGCAAAATCGCCAAGTTGGACTGTTGATGCATCAACATATCAATACATGATGAATGTTTTTGGCAAAGTAAGTATAGATGGTGTAATAGCTACCAACGAAAACACATTACTAGCTGCTTTTGTAAATGGTGAATGTCGCGGTGTTACGAATTTAAAATATTTGAGCAATTTTGACATAACAGAAGCTATGTTATCGATATACAGTAATAGCGATCAAGGCGAGACTATTGAACTTCGAATATGGGATGCTAATACAGGTAAAACATATTCCAACGTAACACCTGTTTATACTTTTAATTCGGACAAAATATTTGGTTCTCCTAAAATCCCAGAACTTATTTCTTGCGACAATACATTGCTTAATACCTACAATTTAAGTGCTGGTTGGAATTGGATATCGGTAAACATTAAAAATGCGAAATCGAATGCGGTAAACAATTTATTTAGCACAATTGGCAGTAATGGCGATGAAATTAAAAGTCAGAAAAAAGGCTATAATAAATTCAGCAAACTAGCGGGTTGGAGTGGAACGCTTGATACAACAACTGGTATAAATCCTGCCGAAATGTACAAAATAAAGCTTACTCAAGCTGGAGTTGTTACCATAGGAGGAAAACCATTTAGTACAGCAACAACCCCAATTGTAATATCAAAAGGATGGAACTGGATAGGATTTGTTCCCCAATATAATGTATCGGTAAACGAAGCGTTAGCATCGTATGGTCCTGTTGATGGCGATTTAGTAAAAAGCCAAAAAGCATTCTCGATGTTCTATACTGGAATTGGATGGATTGGCTCATTGACTGTTTTAGAGCCTGGCAAAGGTTATATGTTGCAATCGACAAATGCATCAAGTTTGATATATCCAGAGCTTGGCTTACTAAAATCAGCAATAGAACAAACAAACGAGCAAGCACCAAAAGTGTTGGCTTATGTTGGAGGTCGAGCACAATCGAACACAACGATTATTGCACAACTTGCCGATGAATCGATTGAAATTGAAGGGACTGTTTTAGCTGCTTACAACGACAATACTTGTGTAGGTTATGCTTCTGCTGTAAAATCGCCTAATGGAAAACAATTGTTCTTTATTACTGCCGATGAATCTTCACAATTAGAATTTGCATTAGTTGATATAAAAACAGGATTAAAGACTCGTTTCATAAACAGCCTAAATCCAAGTAGTAATAGTCATCTTGGAGAAATAGACAAACCCTATTTGCTGTATGCATCATCGAAAATCGAATCGAATAACGATGTTGTAAACGAATTATTAGCTTATCCTAATCCATTCCAATCGAAGCTTGTTATTGAAGGAAATCTACTTCAAGATTCACCACTTAGCATTCGATTATTGAACGATTTAGGTAAAGAATTATTAATCTACAATACCACAAAAACAAAAGGATTATTCAATGTTGATTTAAGTTCACTATCATCATTCGAAAAGCTTCCTCGAGGTTTTTATGTTGTTGAGATTAAGACCAATGATGGAACGAAACACATTAGTATTGTTAAACAATAAATTGAATCATAAAACGAGCTCCATAACATTATGGAGCTCGTTTTTATAGTAAAAAAAATATGAGGCACATAAAAAAAATAGTCATAGCTATAACATTCTGTTTTACAACATTTGTTTTGCAAGCTGTTCCATCATGGACAGTAAATGAATCTCTTTACAGTAATTCGATGACAATAACCAGTATAATAATTATTGATGGAACGGAACTTACAAGTTCAAACGATATGATAGCGGCCTTTGTAGGAACGGAATGTCGAGGAGTTACTCGTTTATTGCCATCAACCGTGCTTGGACATTCTTATGCTTACCTTGTAATAAATAGTAATGAAAAAGCTGAAAACATACAATTTAAAGTTTTTCAAAGTTCTACAGGAAGTATTATTTCTTTAGCAAATAGCTACAACTATGTTTCGGAGGCATCTGTTGGTACACAAACGAACCCATATATATTCTCGAACAAACCAATTACGAGTTCTTCTATTGAAACAATGTCTTTTGGAATAACTGGAGAAAGTGTAACGATTGATAGTAGTTCCAAAACGATAAGTGTAACCTTTCCTCAAGGAACAGATGTAACTACGATACATTCTATAAGTTCAACCTCATTAGGTTCTTTAGCTACAATTGATGGAGATGAATTATCAGCAACATCAAATCTTGATCTTTCAAAACCCATTACAATTATTGTTACTTCGCAAAATGGAACAATTTCGAATTGGACAATAACAGCAAGCATTACAACTGGAATTGCCAATTTCGAAAATATTTATGATGTATTGATTTTGCCTAATGGAACGATACAATTTGTTGGGATTTCCGAAGAAGCGTTGTGTACTGTTTATTCATTATTGGGTCAAACTATTGTTAAGAATAAAAATTGTACAGAACGACTAGATCTTAGTACTTATTCTAACATTCCTGTAGTAATACGTATTAATAATCAAAATAAGCTTTTGTTTTCGAAACTAATTATTGTAAAATAATAGCTGGTTCAAATTTTAAATACGTACTTTTCAACACTCTTAAACCGGAACTTATCTCTCCGGTTTTTTTTTGTTTTCGTGTTGACAAATTTGTTGTTATTGGTATTGAACTTCCAAAACCATTTGTTTTTATTCTTATACCAAAATCAAAATATATTTCGACAGACTATATTGTTCTAAATCGTAACATAAAATGGAAACCCGAAAGCATAGCTAACGGGTTTCCATTTAAAAAAAAGAAATTACGATTACTGAACAATTCGCGATATTGGATCGGAAACCGTATGCTGATTGTTACTACCTGTTGCAACACCCCTGCACCAGATTCTTTTTCCACTTGGCAACGATTTAAAAGTATGCTCCGAAACGGTTGATGCTTCGCTTGTCCATGTACTTTCGGATGTCAATGGGTCGATACTCGATTGATACATATACGATTTTGCACCATTTACAGAATTAAACGTTAGATATAATTCACCACTTTCGTTACCATCGCTCAATTTTAGGTTTTGAGGAACATTGAGAATAACAGTAGCTGGGTGCTCTTTCGATATTTCAAAACCAGAACTCAGCAATATAAACCGATTACCATTGGCAGCCATTTCAACATATCGTGCCAACTCAGTTAATACATCAACTAGGTTCTTCCGTTTTTCGTTTTTTAGGGCAATTTTAGTCGTATCGCCTGTACTTGCCATTACCAGACTTTCGTCATACTCTGTTTTTGCAGTAGCAAGCTTCGTGAGATTATTGACTGCATTTGGGAAATTGAGGTTACTCGTTACCGAGCTTTCTACCTCTTTTGCTTTTGCACTAAGTTCAGCGTCAGTATATCGGCCGAAACTCATAATGATTCGATTGGGACTCAGAGTCTAATCCTCCATTTCTGATTTTATGAGAATGTTGTTTTTTAACTGTTGTCAACAGTCTCTGGTTAATAATTCGTTTTCTATCCTGCAAGATGTTTTATAAACCAAATACGGAATAACATTGTGCTATATTGTATTTAAAAATAAAAAAGTAATGCAACAATTAGGGTCTTCATCATAACTCCATTCCAATGCATGACGATAAACCTAAAAGCATTGAAAAATAACAAGAAACACGTTACAACAACGTTTATTGTTATTTGAACAATTGCTAAAAACATCACAACAATGTTGATTGTTATGACAACAATTAGTTTTTACTTGATGACAAAAGATATTATTCTGAGGGAAACTGTTATAAAGCTTTGTAATACTAAAGGGCTGGTGAAAAATCAATATATGGGCGTTCTAAAAATCTAAACTACTTATTCCTTTCGGTAAAGTTGATAATGTTTCTCGTGATTGCCGTAACTTTTATTTAAGTTTTTATTCGTAAATTAAATACTATTGCAACAAATTAAGCTAGTTATGATACTTAGCTTTAAGACTATGTATTAAAGGCATTTGTAACTTGAATTTAGGAAAACAAATTATTTTTAATATATTTGTTGCTATGATGTTTATGCTGTTATCACTACAATATCTTTCGTTTTTATCTGCATTTATCTTTTTGATTTTATCATTGGTGCTTTTCCTTAAAAAGTCGCCAATAAAAGCAACAAACAATAAATTAGCACTGTTGTTACTTGTATTGGCTATATGTACCTTTACTTTGTATCTTAAAGAAATTGCATATCAAACCCATAACTTTGGATTTGTAAAATATAATTTTGCTCTCGATAAATGTTTTTTTGCCTGTATCGGACCTTGTGCCTATATTTATTTGTCTGATATTTATGGCAGAAAACAAACTCTTATCTCATTACCTACGATTTTTGCCATTTTAGCATTACTGCCATCTTTTGGTTATTGCATATATTTCCTGTCATTTAGTGCTAATGAGCGAGTTTCGATTATTACAGAAAACAGTGAGCATCTCTGTTGGCAATTAGAAAGTGTTATCGTGTTTTTCTATTTTCAGTTAGTTTGCTATTTTATTTATTTGTTCCATTTTGTAATTTCAAAATCAATTCAAACACATAAGCTCAAAGTTGATACTGTTGAAATGAATATGTCGTGGTTGAAAGGCTATTATATTACGAATTCCATTTTAATAGTTCTCTGTACGATAATGACTTTTATCTATAGAAGCGATTGGATTGTTGTAATTAGTGGCTTACTAATATTAAATGTCAACTGTTTTTATATTTTCATTGCGTCGCTAATGCAAACAGGTCTCTTTAAAGAAGAGTTAATCAAAATTGAAGAACCGGTTGAACTAAAAGAACGACGATTATTGATTTCTGAAAATACTGCCGATGACTACATTTTGACTTTGATAAAAATTGTACAAGAACAACAATTATACTTGCAAGAAAACTTCACAATTCATGACCTTTCTCTGAAATCAGCTATTTCGGTTTCTCTCATATCTCAATCATTAAATGCACGGTTGAATAAAAGTTTCAACGATTTTATTAATGAATTTAGAATTGAACTTGCAAAAAAAATGCTCAAAGAGGAGTCGTCTTCAATTTTAACTATTGAGGCAATTGGTTTAGCTTGTGGCTTTGGATCGAAATCGAGTTTCAATGCAAGTTTTAAGAAATTCACTCTACAAACTCCTTCGGAATACAGAAAAAAAGAAATTTGAGTTCTTGAAAAGCGTAAAGTATTTATATATAGCACATTAAAAAATGTGCAAAAATCAGAAAACTGCACATCTTCCTATTTAATCGTTCCATTTCCATTTTTAATTAACATACATTTGCAACGTTTATATATAAAGCAATTGCCGTTTTTTTGCATTTGTTTTGATAAAACAATACATTGTTATAATGTATAAAAAAGCTTAAAATGACTCATTAAATAATAAATTTTAAAACTCAAAACATTATGAAACGTTTAGTACTCATTATTGCTACATCTTTAGCAATAACATTTAGTTCCTTTGCCCAAGATACCAAAGGATTCAGTTTTCAAGGTATAGCACGCGATGCTAGTGGATCAATTTTTGGTTCGTCGGCAGTAAATCTTGCTATTAGTTTATTAAATGGAAGTACGGTGGTTTATTCAGAAACACAGTCATTAACGACCGATGCTTATGGTGTATTTAGTACCATAATTGGTAAAGGCACACAAGTTGGTACGAGTGCATTTTCATCTGTTGATTTTTCGGTTCAGTTAAATGTTAAA